>Ga0210059_1000214_pt1 | contig 62945 bp, 44 predicted proteins | sample Ectturendosymbi2_FD_188042 | JGI IMG/M metagenome (GOLD analysis project Ga0210059, IMG submission 188042) | Ecteinascidia turbinata endosymbiont from Florida, USA - Sample 2 (SPAdes) (version 2) | ecosystem: Host-associated > Tunicates > Ascidians > Unclassified | place: Key West, Florida... | reverse complement strand
AATTATTTCACATGGGGGAGGATCATGTTCTGAATGTTGATTTGCGCGTCAATTAGGTGATACCATTTATTTTCACAGATATCCAGAGAGTGACAACTTGGTTGTTCGACAAAAGTAACGGTGTATACTTCGTGCAGAGGTTGCTTGTTTGTAGTGCCGTGGTTTTCTGAATAGTGCCGCGACAAGGCCATCTGGTCCTTGTCACTGTCAGTTTTACAATATTGTTTGTTCCAATTACTTATAAAATTCATATATACATTGCTAGAAATGCACCAAGTCTTTTTGTTCAAAGAAAAATTTTGCAAGGACTTGTTTTCGAAGTTTGATAGTTTTCGAATTTCTGCTAAATCCAAAATCATGAAAAAATTTGGCAGAGTTTCGTGCTATTTCTGTGTTTTAGCCGTAATTTTCCTAAAGTCCTTAATATTTGGAAAATTGGGCAGAACTTCGTTACGCTAGAGCGGAAGTTCTCAAGTTTAAGTTAAGATTTGATAAAAAATTGAGCAGCGTTTCGTTTCCTACAGGCGCTTGTGTTGATGTCCCCATTCTATTGAGTCCATTGTTTATTTATCAATTTGATGTGTAAATCGAAACAGCAAAGGGCTCCTACGTTGAACTCGATTTTCTATGTATATGTACTTTCGACAGAGGTTGTGCGGAGACAGTTAAGTCTTTAAGGCCACGACACAAGCCTCATACAAGTTACCGTCGTGGTCAAGAGGTGGTTACAAGGCGAATTTATATTTGCATAGCAATTCATCCGACTTGAAATTTGAAAAATGAAGTCCCCGTCACTGCGAAAAGTACAGTTTTTGTAGCGTTAACAGTATCGAATTCGTATTCTCTGCTATTTTTTATTTCCTTGCTTGTGACGACATAAAAGAATATGGAAGGACTGAACCGTCGCGATTAGTCCAGAAGCGTAGCATGGTATTTCAGGCCAGCTATTAAACTTTTCACAGAAGCACCAAAATTGGTACACATGCATATTAAGGCTTTTCAAACAGTTGTAGATATGGAGCCATTCAGTGCCGGATTTACCTATAGGCTATATAGGCTTAAGCCTAGGGCCTCAAGATCCAAGGGGGCCTCCAACAAGCTGTGGTACGCACAGAGTCAATGGCCGGTATATGATCATTTAGATTAAACTTCGTCAAAAATTTATGTCTTAATTATTATTCACGAAATTTAGTTTTATTCAACTTTCGTGGTGATAACGCCAGTGTCTTCCAACCAGTTTCCATGAATCTCAATATGACGGTTGGTCAAGCCGCATGCCAACTATTGTGTCGTTGTACTCAAAGCTCCCTGCGGCTGCGTCCTGCCTTTGCTGAATCGTACCGATTCTACGTGTGACTCTATCAAAAGAAATTGTGGCTGTTCATGTTTGAAATGCACCTGATCAGTGGCATAACAAACGGGTGACAACCGTCTCCCCTGACGGGTGCGAACCGCTCCCCCTGGCAAGCTAAAGGTAAGAACCGGGCCCCTACATAGGTTGTATTTTGGTATTTACATTCTTTTGGTTTCAGTAGATTATGTTTTTTTTCGTTATTCAGAGTGTTTTCCGGTGATTTCGGGTTTTTGTATAGCCATTCAATACCGGATTTTCTATTGTTTCTCAACTATTTTCTGAGTGTTAGCCAGTGGGCTCCCTTCAGCTAAGTTTCCACATGGCTCAAACCTCTAGTTACGTCACTTCACCTGATCAAAGCAAGGTTGTACTGCAGATAAGAGTTATGTGCAGGGCTAGCAGCAGTATCCTACAATAAAAGCATAGTTGTGTCTTAGGTGACTGAGCAATCCAGTAGTTTTGTCAGCGTTTGTATAAAGTAAAGCTCGATTGGTATTTTTAGATGTGATTTTTTTCCATTTGAATTTTCTTAAGTAAGTAATTCAGAAATCGGATTGCTATTGAGTACTTGCGTAAGTTTGTACTACTCCCATGCTAAGCAAATCAGAGAAGATCTTGATGAGCTTGAATTGCAAGCAAAAGCCACTTTACCAACTGGCAACTGCAGAACTCTTCCCAACGAGACAGGGAAACAGCAAAAAATGACAAAAGCGCGTTTGGGTCTGATGCCTTAGATGAGTGCAGTTCCTGTTTATGCAACCACGCGAAGCCTTATTTCTTAGCTTGATGGTCACTAACTGCTCAGGCGAAAGGTCCTTTTCAAGATTCAAAAGAATTAAAAATGATTTAAAGGGTCACAAGATTCCAGGAGAGGTTGACCACACTAAGCATTCGGTACATTAAAATTGGCAAACTTAGGCAAAAAAATTGTAATGAATTCTTACATAATTTTGTTATGAAGAAGGCAGGACAAAACCTTTTTAACTGTTTACTGTACTGTGTTCAGCCTGGCTTGATTCGATGATTGTAGCTTTGTATTTCTTTATACGTATTTCAATGACAGTCATGGGGGCGATTTGGTGGGGGAGACGGTGGACATGCCCCCCACTTTTTCAGATGGGGAGGACATAATATGTCATGTCCTCCCCACTTTTTTCTCTTTAGGTTTTGTATTTGGAGAGGTTTCAAAAACAAAAGTGATGTTTGTCACGTATTGTGAGAAGAGCTTTTCATGTTAGATGGCAGGCCATACATAGCCAAGTTGATGTTGAAACGGAGTTTGGCGTGGTATCACTGATTCTGTTAGTTTATGCAATTTAGCTTCGATAAAATGATTTTTACCGTTTTCTCAAGTTTTTAGAGACAGTGAAAGATGTTTTACTGCTTCTTTCCGACATTTTACCCTGTGTGGTATAACTTTTTTATAACATGAAAGGTCAATCTACACCGAGGCGTTGCCAGTAGTAGCCATCCGTAATCGTTTGTTTGTTTTGTTGCGTCGGGTAGTTCTACGCTCGTGCACGGCTCGGAGCGGCAACTCCTGGGCGCAGTAAAACAAACAAAGAATCGTGCGCGGCTACTCCTGGCAACTCTTCAGTGTAGATTGGCCTTAAGGGTAACAACTTTTTTCTTTCGTGACGTAGATTTGTTGTGCTCACCGTGGTAACGGGATTAGTCTCAAACTGTTTTTGAGAGGGCGACAACGGTGAGGAAATTAGCACGAGATGGCGTTGCGTCCAAAAGATCAATAACTCACGCAAATCTTGGCTTGTTTTAAGAAACTTACAATCCGGCTTTTCATATCTATAGAGCTATCCTAGAAAGTTTCTTTTGAACCTATAGCGCCATCGTAGATAGTTTCGTGATAGTTTTTTTTTCTTGAGAAACATTATATTCAGTAGTTTTATCGTTGACTAACATGCTACGTTTGTGCCAGATTGTGCCAATGTTTTATTCCATATGGTTGATATTTTCGGTCTGATAAACCGTGTACCTACAACTACACCTGCACACAATGTTTTGTGATACTCCACAGTTGCGCATAACTCCCTCGGTAAATTTTGCTTTTTGGTCTAAATCGGGCATCTAAAATAAATATCGTGCTCGAGCCGGGTTTGGGCTTGTGATTTCGGGCTCCGGCAGGGTTCAGACTTGAAAATGAGGCCCTTTTACAACTCTGTGTGGGCATGGGCGCAATTTGGTGGGGGACACGGGGGACGTGTCCCCCTACTTTTTCAGAAAAGGTGGACATAATATGCCATTACCCTCACTTTTATCTCTTAGATTTGTATTTGGAGAGGTTTCAAAAACATAAGTGATGTTTGTCACGTTTTGTGTGAAGAAGTTTTCAAGTTAGATAGTAGGCCACAAATAGCCAAGTTGATGTTGAAACAGAGTTTGGTGTGGTATGACTGATTCTGTTGGTTTATACATTTTAGCTTCAATAAAATAATTTTCAGCATTTTTCAAATTTCTAGAGACTGTGAAAGACGGTTAACTGCTTCTGTCCGAGATTTTACCCTGTGTGTTATGCTGTTAGAAAGGCTAGTTTCTTGTAACAGTGAGAGTATTACAGCTGCACATGTGAGAGACCTACAGCCTTGATTTGTTCCGTGCAGAAATGTAACTGGCTTTGCTGTAACGTTGGTTGTCATGTATTCAGAAACAGAGAACGTATAATTTAATGATGCTAGTTGATGTTAGAAAGTTAGATTTTCAGGCAGATCTTTGCGAAGCTTTTGCCGAAGACAAAAAGCAGCACTATTGTCGAGACTTAATTTTGGGATTGGGAGCTTAGCAAAAGACTATTTTCAACCATCAGTGAAGAGGATTTCAATCAAAACGTTGGAGAAGTAGCCTACAGTATTTACCTAGCTGTATATTGAGCTATAGCTCAAAACGTAGGGACTTGACTCAGAACTAAGGATAAAATATACATTTATCCTAACTTCTTGCAATGTCGCGACAATGGTGACCAACAAATCCAAAAGATAATTTTTTCTTAACTCTTACACTTTGTGCTTGTGCTGAATGCATTGGTTCGTACGTCATCTGATTTACTTTGATTTACATAATGCAGCAATGTTTTCATCCACGTGCGAAACATTCGCTTTACAGAAACATCACACCTAGATTTGTTGGACATTCTTTTCGTGTTGAAGGTGAAACTTGCTACTGTTTTGCTAATTCACCGTTGTACATTTTGATATAATCTCAACTATACTTTTGTATCGTTATGCAAGTTAAACTCATAAAACTTTTGACATGGTGCAGAGTTATAAGTCTGGCCTGGCTAAAGTTTGTCTGAATATTTCTGGCCTGCATACAAAACTTTTGAATCACATTAAGCAGAGTTTTTTAAGGTGTTTTAGGGACCCGATTCGGGTAACTACAATTGAAACTCGGGTCCCCAGTATCAGAGAAGATTATCATTGGGCCCCCTAGAATAAAAGAAAATCGGGTCCCTAGAATCAGAGAAATCAGGGTCCCTGCCGGGACAGATCCATACCGGGTATCTAATATATTCCTTTAAAAAACCTGCATTAAGAGTAACGATTTTTTTCTTTCGTGAGGTAGATTTGTTGTGCTCACCGCGGTAACTTCTGTGAATGAAGTGGTTGTGATTTTTCTTCAGCTAATTCTGTTTGCAACCACAGCTGCGTTCTTCTATTCTCTGCTGGGATTAGTCTCACACTGTTTTTGAGAAAGCGACAACGGTTAGGAAATTAGCACGAGATGGCGTTGCGTCCAAACGATCAATCACTCACTCCATTCTTGGCTTGTTTCAGAAGCCTGCAAGCCGGCTTTTCATATCTATAGAGCTATCCTAGAAAGTTTCAATGCCTATAGCGCCATCGTAGATAGTTTCGTGATAGTTTCTTTTTTTCTTGAGAAACATTATATTCCACACTCCCCAGTATTATCGTTGACTAACATGCTACGTTTGTGTCAGATTGCGCCAATATTTTGGTAAAGATGGTTGCTATTTTCGGTGTCATAAACTGTGTACCTGCAACTACCCATGCACGCAACGCTTTTGATACTCCGCAGTTGCGCATATCTTAACTCCCTCTGTAAATTTTGCTTTTGGGTCTAAATCGGGCTTCAAAAATAAATGTCGGGCTCGAGCCGCGTACGGGCTTGATATTTCGGGATCGGGGCGAGTTCAGTTTTGAAAATGAGGCCCTTTTGCAACTCTGTGTGTGCATCTAGGTATGGGCCAACAAGGAGAGATTGAAATGATGCATCCTTCACCCACCAACAGTAAAAATAGATTGAAATCATTTTGTGAAGTAGGCTACGCTAATTATAGGCTAAATGTTTTTACTGCTGATAAGAGGATATCGATGGAGATTTTGGTAGGGGTGGATCTGTATGCATGATACCCAGTAGAATTAAAAATATTAGTGGCTTTTTCAAAAAACGGAAATGTGCAAGAAAAATACTTATCGTCTTTGTAAGGTTAAGCGACTTGAACAAGACATCAAACCGCGCTGTAAACGCACACTTATAAAATGCATGAAACTGAAGTGTTCTACTGTAAGAGCGAAATGCACGTGCGACCAATGCGATTCAGCATTTTGTGCACTTCAACTGACAGCTCTCATAAAACCCAGTTGATGCATTCTGCTATATTGCTCTTCTTGCTTACATCCAAATACGATATTAATGGAAGCAGGCTGAACTACAGTACCGTGTCCAGAAACAAATTTAAGTATATTAACATGAAAATCATCTACAAGGACATGTGTTGCTCTCAAAACACCTCTAGAAATAAGATTGGGAATCTGTATTTATAAAACGTCATTTCTGCATCGACCCGATGACTATGTTGGTTTCACACCATGCTGTCCCCCCACAGTTTGCAACAAAATTGCGCCTATGATGACAGTATAAGCGAAATTTAAACCAGTCCAGTCGCCACGGTGGACATTGGTAAGCTCAGCCCTTTCAAATTTAAATGTGAAACACTATAAATCAGTAAAGATTTTATCAAATTTTCAGAATGTCAAGACCCTTGCGCAAATTTAAACCCCTATTGAAGATTTTCTGGCCACGGTTCTGGTTTTTAAACCTCACTTCTTTCCACGCGACAGTTTAGTTGCGTTCGATTCTTACCAGTCTGAAAAAGTAAGAAACACGCGAATCGTGAGCCTAACAGTTAGAACCATTTGGGTACGTTTTACGTGACGTGTTTGCTCGTGTGTGTGAGATTTTTACAGCCGTAGTAAGCGAGTTGCAACGTGGTCCTCACGTTGTGCTTTAAAGTCTTTATGCCGCCACAGATACTATATAGGTGCAATGTGTTTGTTTTTTTTAACACAGATAAGAAAAAACCGATGTGATTCTTATAAAAAACGTAGACCATGTGTTTTGTCAAATATTTCAATTGTGGCGATTTCGGTTGGTTTACCTGTGGCAGTTAATAATCCTTTTCCCGACAGCCAACTAGGATTTCAACAATTCCGTGCAATTTAACGCTTTTGTGTTGAAGGCCGCAACAAACGCAGTGATCGTGGTACTCCAGTAATGAATTAGAATGTTTAATGACCGTACTTTCAGAGCGTCATTTTCGGATTTTCGCAAATTGATTAACGCTTTGCATTTTTTACCTCACAACAATGGGTGAGGGAGTCTCACAAGTGGATTAGCCTAGGGCCTTGCAAAAGTTAAATCCGGCCCTGGAGCCATTCAAGCATGGTCCTTAGTCAGTTTCGGCGACCATTTTCAAAAATGGCTGTCGTTTTACTGTATGTACCCCTACCTATCCCGGTCTCTTTTGTTGTATTTTTTGTCTAGGTCCTGTAAAACATAATTTCATAATTCAGCGTTTGTGATATTTAGCTCCCATGCATTTTTGGTAATCTGACCAAATCCTTACAATTTTGGCCAACGGGAAGGTCAAATAAACGACCATTATCGAAAAGTACATTTTCCAAATGACTGGATCTTGAACATTTTTTCGAGCTATATTATGAGCGAATTACTGTTGATGAAAAAGTAAAATCACAGACTTCTCTGATTGTTATACACTCGAATCCTGTTCATTAAATTGTTTTCTGTGCAAAAAGCTTTATTTTTTGAAAAATTTGAGTACCACCATGATTACAGAATGTTTAGAATGTTTTTTGTGCTGTAATTTCCGCTTTGGACAAAGTAAAAAATTTCCTGTTAAGTAATATTGCAATGTAAACCACAAACGTATTTTTTTATGAAAAAGAAAACAAGAAATTATGTTAATAGCATTCATTTTTGGGCGGCTACTATTCACTTCCATCATACAAGCCATACAAGGGCACATGGTACGCAAACAAGTACATCCCTACATCCGTTGAACACAATATCATTTTTTGAAAAGAGATGCATCATGTTCTAGCAGCTTCTCGAGGACTGATCGAGTGTAGTCTATAGAGGTTTGTAAGAATATCTTCTGTTTGCCGCCAACCCCAGATTGTTGGTGATGGAATCGCAGGTTTTGTGACCAAGGCTTGCCCCCAGAAATAGCCCCACTGGAAGACTGATTCCGTCACATGTAGTTCCAAATCGTTGTAGGTGGGTGGGGTTCTTGGGACTGAGCCTCTCTTGGTGAGGAGTTTCGAGAAGAGTACAGTACACCAAACGTTTCGATGTAGTGGATTGTTTCATCCTGAATACTGACTGGTTTGATAGTCAGGATCGCATGAGAAACTGTCAGCTCTTGTTAAAAGTTCCATCTTGCCCAGGCAGATTTCTTCCCATGTCCCACGAATACTGATACCGTGTCGTATCCAGTCAAGACGTGCAAAACAGGAAGGGCAAGTGCCTTCTCTGGCCGACGGAGGCAGCTCTTTTACGAGCAAGGATGTGGCGATAGTTTTTGCTGGTCCCATAGGCAATCCGAAGTTCATTCACCAATGGTGGTGGCTGAGTTATCATCACCACTGCGACGACGACGTCGGTGTCCACGGTTCGAAAGTGAATTCGAGGATGGTCCTGTTTAATGGCATGTGCCACGCAACATGATGCGAGTGTCCGCCTCCTCATGACTGCATGGAGGCAAAGAGCTTTCATTTTCTTGTCTTGGAAGGCAGATGGCAGCTTTACCGTCAGTGACTACCGGCTCCTTTGTCTCGTTTTCGAAAGATTGCACCAGCATAGCAGACGGGAAGGTGTATAGCTCATCCTTTTTTGCGTCGACACGTAGGAACCTCTGCCAGATTCCTGGTAAGACTGCGGTGCTCACCATCACCACACGCCCTCGCACCCCTTTCCTTCGTTTCTCCCTTGTTGTTTTCAAGAGGTCATCTTTATAACTTTCACAAACTAGATCGAGACGTCATACACCAGGAAGCTGTCGCTGGAGTATTCTGTATTGGATGAAGGCTTGCTTAGCATATTGTCCAAATGTCTTCGCAGTGCCAGGTATCAACATTTGTGCAATTGCTGACCATGCGGTCGCGGACAATAGAAACGACAGCAGGTGCACCGGACTGAGCTTCAGCAACCACTTCATCGCATACCTGTAAGTCACCTTTGCTACATTATAGGTGCAGCTTACCCATATCAGACCAAAGGTAACATGGAAGGACATGCTTGATTTTCATCACGAAAGAATTCATCCAGGTTTCCGTCACGGTTCTGAAAGTCTATGCAAAGTTTTTGTAAATTAGGCGAGATCATTCTTCACAAATACTTCTTTTGGATGCTTTTAGTGTTTTGTCTGTTGTGAAGAGTGGTACTTCGTTCCTTTTTGAATAGTAGTTATTTGTCTTGGTTGCATCAATTTAAGCGATCCTTGAGTATGGCTGAAACTGTTGTCTGCTTGGCAGTGCGAAGTGCGGCCCGCAACCAGGGGTTGGGCAACTGGGCAATTGCCCCATCCGAAGTTTTCAAAATCATGTTTAGTTGTTAGGTACATCAACAAATAGCACTCACTTTGCCCCCCACGAAAAGAAAAGATCATCTGGTTGCTGCCTTGGTGTCCGGTTTGTGTCTAAAACCAGTAAATCAGACATTCTTCCTCGAAAGATTTCCCCAACTCCTCAATGACAGTCGCAATTTATTGTAAATCTATTGCAAATGCTTTCTGTGCACTTGGTGTTTCTTCATGGTGACTGTCTCCTCACTGGGATTGGGATATGTGTTCTCCTCCTCGAACTCCATGATCACTCTGGCTAAGCCTACATGCTCTACTTATATGCCCAACATTCTAATTAATATGATTAAACCAATCTAAATTCTATTTGTAAATCACCACTCTAGCGTTTTCATTTACAAATGCACATCACTTGGAGAATTGATCAACACCAAAGAAGCAAAGTACATTGTAACAAGCATCCTATGCCAAACACACTCCTAGTTCTAATTTGATGTATCAACCTAAAAACATTTGTAATGTTTTTCATTTATAAATCCACGTCACAAGTAGCACTCATCACCTCTAAAAGGCCTATGGAGAAATTGAAAATGACAGAGAGTGCATGATTTCTAAGGTAATGACGGCTATTTTGGAAAATGGCCGCCATACTTAACAATGGCAAAATCTGAAGTGGCTCCTATTCTGAATTGTTAATAATCCTTCAGTTAAAGTGTATAGCATGTTTGGTGCCTTTATGAAAATGTGAATAATGGGTTTGCTATGCTACAGAACTAGATCACGCGCATTCACAAGGAAAAGCCTCTACGGTTGCACCCACTGACCAAAATGACAAGCGACCACGCAAGCGGAAAGCCATCAATGCACTTGGTTTTTCGTCGTTTCAAGGCACCTTTTGTGGAAACAGCGCAATTCAAATGTCTGGGATTAGAACCAGTGATCTTTGTTCATGCCAGGTGCACACTACACCAATGTCAGACAAAAAGTACAATAAGCCACTTACAATTTTACACAAAAACATATTGCCTCATACTCATATATACAGTGCCGTGGCAAGGCAGCCCCGTACCCCACGGTCGGGGGGGGGGGCGAACATTCGTAGGGCCCCACAATGTACATTGTATTAGTAAGTTAGAGCCGTCTCTCTACACTTGACTTTTATTCTTCTTGTATTTGCCCTTAATGCAGAGCCGGTAAATTAAGCATGTAATATCATGATTCGTTAATTTCGAAAAAGAATTGCGGACGTTCGGACACTATAGCAGAATTTTGTGAAGTTGTGGTTACGTGATATTAAAGGGCCCCATCTGGATTTTTTTGGGGGGCCAACAGCCTTTCACACGGCTCTGCATATATATATCGGCTGCAAAATATATATCGACGGCAAACAAGATTGCAGAGTGGCAGCACGATTTTCCGACACAAGGCGACTTTTCACTGTCAATCCAATCGTCTTTGTCAATTTCCTGCAATGCATCATATGAACTGGTGCTAAAGCAGCTTACGTGCCCTGTATTTCTTCGCACTTGCAGCTAACAGCGAGCGTGTTCTACAGCGCCAGCTGCTGCTGAGCTATCACAGCACTTGACAGGGCGACCCAAGTGTTTATCATTGCTTCAACAAAGGCTCAACATGAACTGGGATTCTATATGGCCCTTGGTGCTGCGGTGACTGCTTGAGGCTGATACGGATCATGAACAGTGAATGGCCTGTTTCCTAAATTTAGAAGCAGTTCGTGTCGTGTGTGGCATACTGCGAAAAGAAATCGTGAACACGAAAACACAGCTGCGAAATTGTATTATTGCGGTGTACACTGCAATTGTTATCTATATCGTTTGTCGCTACAACACGATGAAAAAGACAGACAGGTCGCCACAATCCACTTTGTTATTTCCTTCCACTACCGCTTGAGATTTCTTTTCTCAACGATATTTTGGGAAGTAACCCATGTTGTTGTTTTTCTAAACCAGGCCTGCACAACATACTTCCCGCGAAAGCTTTTCTTGCGGGCTGCGTGAGCTTTCTCAATTGTAGAAATTGCTGCAAACACTCTATCTCGAATAAGTAAGTGTCGTTGCAGAATTTCTTCCATACTACAACGAAATCTACACATCGAAATGAAGTAGTCTTTTGGAGCCCACGGCAAATTTATGTTGATAATTCGACCATAGGTGTAGAAGCAGACAAATTTTTGTGGTTGTGAAGGATTTTTGCCCAAATTTTCCCAAACTTGCCCGAAAAGTAATCCAAAAAAATGACCTCAAAAAAACGACAGCATTTCTTTCACAGGCGTAGACAGGGGGGGCCAAAGGGGCCACATCCCCCTCCAGATTTTTGGAAAATATAGTGATTTTGTGCTTTGAGAGGCGTTTTTCCAAGCAAAATAGTGTTATTCGCCTAATATTAGACATTTTGGCCCAAAAAAAATTCCCCCTCCCCCCAAATTTTTGGGTTGGCTACGTCACTGATTTCTTTTCTTATTCTATTTGAATAAGAGCTCATGATGCCTACATCATAGGCGAAATATACACTCTGTAAGATCTTGAAGTGTCTGATTCTTTGCTGAGAAAGGATCTCTTTCCATAGACAGCATTTCTTTTCATGTTGGGCGCATTTTTTCAAATCAAAGCATTTCAAGCACCATTTTTGCCCGAATTTCCCCTAACTTGCCCGAAAAGAACTAGGGGAAGGTGGGGTACAGTCGAGACTTTTTTGCATTTTCAACCACTGCTACTTTATTTCAAGTCCAAACAAGCTCAAAATTTGTCTCACAATAAAGCAACTCTATATTATATAGAGTATTATATATATAGGGCTACCACACCGTCCTTATTTCTAAGATTTGTCCTTATTTTCCAGTACTACGTCTTAGAAAACATTCCTGTCCTTATTTCTAAGAAATGTCCTTATTTGTGAGCGTAAACAATTTTAGATAAGCAATATGTAATGAACATACAGACCATTACCTCATCGTAAACATTTTGTAATCAAGGTTTTGTGGCGCCATAAAAGTAGTATAATCTTGCAGCACAGAGACATGATGCACTATCAGGCATTGTGAACACTGCAAGCTGTCGACCTCTGGTTAGGATTCTTAGGAAAGCTGGTTTTGTACCAGTAGCGAAGGTTTAACATTTAACTGATTCAAGAAATAAGCAAGCGAAAAACACAGTTTCCATGACGATTACAAGAAGTCGAGAATAAAACATTGCTGAAGCAAATAATTCCTGGAGATAAATAGGCAAATATATGATCTGACGTCAGTCGTGCAAAAAAACAATTGTTTTCTTTTTAGGTAATAAACTCAAATTTTCCTCAGCCGTCCTTATTTTTGGTTCTAAATCGATGATAGCCCTGTCTATATACACAATATCATGCCAAAACATGAAAACACCGCCCTTCAGAAAAAATTTTACAATCAATTTAAAAAGGTTACTTTTTCTGTCGAGTTTGCCCCATGCCTGGGGCACACTCGACATGAGCATGGGGTATACCTGACCGGTCAATAAAAAGTTGGATTGCATGCATTACATAATGTTCACGTGATATCCCATGTAAAATAGGCAATTGCTAACTGCCTCTCCACTTTTTTCACATTCTAATTACCCACTATCACCGCATGGCAAAACAAATTTTTATGATTATCAAACATTAAACGAAACCCATGCAATATGCTGAAATTCATGTTTTACCATACAATTATTATGTGCGTCTAAGCACGTAATAAACCTAAAAATGCTCATAGATTACAATTATTCTGTACTGCATTCCAATATAACCCCTCAAGCTTTACCTTGTTTAGACTGACCTAGTGGCAATGTGTTGAGTTTGCCCCATTTTGTTTCAGATGTGCCCCATGCATATCTAAAAAATAAAATGAAGATGTACAGACTCAACTTAAAAAGAATTTAAAATCTGGCAATATCAAATAATGTTGCACTGCCCTAACTACAACGTTGCAAAAACTCAGAACAGAAGATGCTGGTTAACGTGGGCAAACCCAAATCTAAATGCGATTTATAAATTACTTTTGGGTAGCACAAACACAACCTGCTCGGTAACTCGTAACAACGGCTGCCTATGAAGGAAAAATTCACTTTAGTAGTACGGCTGGTATGAGACTAAATCATCATGAAAACTTTGAAGTTCAACGTTTTCAACTTTTTGAACAAATAAAAAAAAACGACTGTGTCCCTAGGGCTACTATGCCCCACCTTCCCCTAAATGAAAAAAATGTCTGCGCTTTAATTTTGGGTGCCACTTTTTTAAAATTGAAGCACATACAGGGATTTTGGGAATATATTCACACATTTTGCACAAATTTCCACAGATTTTGCCCGGATTTAAGTGATTTTGCGGATTTTCACAAAATTGAAAGTTTTGCGGGTGCGCTTGCACCCCCTTGCATCCACGCCTTCTGTACCAGTGAGTTCGGTCGTTCGAGTTTTCTGAGTTGTCCAGACCTGACCTAAAATCACTGCGCATTTCTTAAAAAACAAGTTAAGAAGTCGATTTAGACGTACTTTCGGTAAAAAGGATATCACAACCACGAAACTTTCAGTGGTTTATCAACGCAAGCTAGATTTAAATAACTGTTCGCCCATCCTGGCTTTACCGAAACTAAAAATGCGACAACTTGAAAAATTTCTAATTGAGACTGGACGCAATTGTTGTAAGCCACAGTAGTGGCGTACGAAAGTCAATACATTGCAATTTATTTCGCAGGGAAACTGGTTTCGTGTGTTCAACACATCTTCAGTCTTGCAAGCAGAAAGAAAACTTACTAGCGAATGTTGACACTGAACAAAACTTGAAAAAGGGCACACGAACTGCTGTTAGGAACATGAAGCAAGAGCGGAAAATTTACCTATTTTATTGCTGACCGTACCAGAAAAACTTAACTGCTAACCAACCTAACGCTTCACAACGGCTAGCAAGCACTTTCGAAGACATGATACACTCCTCTGAAGACAACATGGCAACAAGCGGCGTGATTTATGAGTCAAGCTGTAACTGTTCTGAGATTGGGCTCACCATGAAAGTTTAAATGCAAATTTTGGCATTACGGAATGACCCTATTAAATTTCAAAACATGTTTTCGCGTGTACTTTGAATTCGTGAGCAAGTTGGTGTCTTGGTGACTCACAAAATTCAATCTTTTTTATTGTGATAAGTATAATGAACAGATCCTTGACAAACAGATCAGAAACAGCCATCCAGATCGAGGTGTCGGTTTCGATTATTACGTTTAACCAACGTCACGTCACGGCGTTTCTCAAACGAAGTTTATTGGAGCGTTTGCGAAGCTATGACGAGGTTTTCAAAATGTGCAGTGATCTTTGCTGTGTTCTCGATGAATTGGTGTCATCGCTATTCTTGCGGTTTTGCGTGTAATTAGTAGTGACTTGTTGTTTGCATTCCTATGTTTCTTAAGTAGTGATTGCCTGTGGTTTTTCGTTTCAAGTTGATTTACTGTGACTTACAATCACTGGTCATTCTGTTGTTGGTTAAAAATGCAGATGACTTCTCGTTTTGGGAAAAGGGTCCATGTATCAAGCAACTTAACAACTTGTGCCAGAAATCACTGGAGGAATGGAGAAGTGGGATGATAACCGGAGTCTTAAGATATCTCAATCGGAAGCGGTGTTTGTTACCAACCAACACAAATACCAAAAACTTAGTGTAAGAGTGTATGAAAACTTTACCCCTTGAAGACCCAGTATAAAGTCATGGGGATAATCTTCTAGAGCAAATTCCAACAACTTTCATATCCACCAAACCCACTCCAACGTTTAAAATACTGTATCTTGAGAATGCTAACTGGTACAAATTGAGTGCTGGAAAATATCGTTGAGGAACAAGATAAAAGAAACGTTTTTCTGATTTACATGAAAACTAGACTGAGTTCATAGATGTATACAAAAACGGTTCCAAAACGGAAGGAAAAATAAGAAGCGCGATACACATATAGCAATAATAGTATGGAAAAGTGAAATGAACAGTAATTTCTCAGTTCTTATTTCGGAACTGTACGCAATGCTTTGTACCCTTTGCTGAGTGTTTTTGTGAAATTGGGCGCAGAGCTAGATCATTACCGATAGTCTTGGATTGACGTAACTGACGGGGGCAGGGGTGCGAACCGTCCCACCCCTAGCAAGCGAAATTTAAAAACCGGGTCTCCACCTGGCTAATATTTCAGCGTTTAGTATTTATTTGGTTTTCAATCGGAGTGTTTTCCGCTGATTTCGGGTTTTATTATGGACATCCACACCCGAATTCACCATCATTTATCACGTTTTTTCTGAGTGTTGGGCTAGTAAGACCCCTCCAATGGCCAGTGAGTCCTTTTCAGTTAAGTTTTCCCCCTGGCTCAAAACTCTAGTTACGCCACTGATTTTCAATATTTGTGTTTTGCTGATCAAAAATAAACTACTTTCAATACTGGTAAATATTACTGAAATCGCCCTCCCTAACATTCTAGCTGCATCCATCCCTGGTATCTATACATAGATTAATTGATAGCAATGCCATTCAAGTATTGCGATTCGTAACAACATAGCAACCTTGATGACCTCATTCTACGCTTTCCTTATTCAGCAGATGAGTGCAGTTAAATAGAAAGTTTGCAATCAATTACGGTTAGAGTTCAAGAGTTCTGAGATTTCTGAGATTTCGTTTTTTCACAGCAGTGCTACAGTCTCCAGTTCAGTTTGTACATGTCGGTCAGTCAGTAAATAAACACAGTAACGTTCGAACTTGGATTGTAAGAGTCATCGAAATCACTTTGTCTTCACCAACTTCAGCTTTTTGCGGTCAGGAACACAAAAGTCCAAGGATCCGGATAAATAACAAGGTCTTTTTACATGATCATACTTTTAAGTCGTAGTAGAATTGCAACAGTTGCCCAGGTGAAATCAGCCGTCATTTCGAAGAAAAACAAGAATGCTGCTCTGGTTCCTTAGCCATTTCTTCTCGCTGTTCATAAAAATTTTTCCGCTGCCGTCCGAGCCTAAAGTATGGAAAAGATTTTGTAACTTGTTGTTATCATTTTGAAATATTAGGGTAAACTTTTGCAATCATTAACAAACAACTTTTGCATTAAGTGTTCCAACCGGGTAGTCAGCACTGTCAGTCATGACGGTCACATGCAATATCAAAAACCAAGTGAAAGAATTGCTATCCATACATAGACTGTTAAAAATAAGAAGCCAGTTGCCTTTAATACAGGTAGAAACGTTCATAATAGAGAAATCGTGAGCATACCGCCCAAACAAGGTCTGGTTTCATTTGACAATCTTCCGAAGCAGCTGTATGCTTCTCCGCCCGAGTCACGAACGCTGGAAAAAATGATTAATTTTTTTCAACTGTCTTCAGCTATTCACCGATTTGCATTGTGGTTTCTTCAGTTTAATACAAAGCGAAGTCACAACTGCGATTACAAACTCTTTATAAACGGCTGCGCGATCTGCCATTGCTGTATATGATCCTATTATTATGCTATGTGGGGCTCCCTATTTATTTGGGAAAGGAAAGAAACTCTGCACAATCTTTTTCCCCAGTTTCCTATTTCTTATTTCACTTATAACATTGTGCCTGAATTTTCCACTACTTTCTACATTTTGTTGCAAATACATTCGTTCGTAGGAGTGAAATAAAAAAGTCATTTTTACCTCAGTCAGGCTTCCATAATTTCCCCAAAATGCTTAATTATTTTACACGAACGAATTAGTATGTTGCCATGCCTGCCCCGCACCGACTTGTGTACGGCATCGCAATAGAGGATAACCCCATGTACAACACGTTTTTGAGCAAAGCATCGCCTGTTGAGTGTGTGTCAGTTGTCTCACATGCATTGTGCTGCCTGAAGGATATTGTGCGTTAAACTAAATACGGTGTTGTTCAACTTTTCTGTTTATACCATGACCAAGATGAAAAGCTATACCGGCTGCAGGCTTCTTGCTTGGCCCTGCAGTGTAGCACACGAGAATACAGAGCAATTTATTATTGATCTAACGCACCTCGCTTGTGATAGTGAGGGGCACTCGCGAGAAATGACTTTAAAAAACTGCGAGGTTCGTCACGCGCGGGAGTGGGAGGTTTCGTTTTCTTTTGAGATGTTTACATTTTTCTTTATGAGACGTTTCCAGTTTCCTTAGTTTTCGTGTTTTCTTTGAGAGACGCAAAAGGAAGTCAGCGAAAATAAATAACATAGTGATGCAAGAATTGTTATGCAAAACTTTCACAAAGCCAAGTAACCCCAGACTTCATTGGTTCCCAAAGCGGACATTACAAAGCTAACTTGGTAAATGGTCACCTCATTTTTACAAATAAGCTTTATTGCGGACAGAGGAAAAAAATCTCAAGGTTTTAAACGAAGCAAAAAAATCTCGTAAAAATGAAGCTTTAAATGAAAGTAAACATTTTCATGTCACTCCAGAAAAGGTATTGTGGACCTGGTTTCAGTAAATCTTATCGTCGTCGCCATCGCTTTAATTTCGCAATAACGTTCTTTGTTTTCATCTGTACTAGCGCTTACCGAAGACCAGGGCATATTGCGTGCACTCCTCCAGTTGCATCGATGGCTTTCAATTCCAAATATCCTGGTTCGACTTTGCGAGCCTCCTCTGGATCAAGACTTTTCCTTATTTGTGCTGTGCTGCCCTTGAGGTAGGTGATGGGAATTTCAACGCCACGTGAAAACTTTGTGTTTCCTGTTAGCAAATATGAACTGCATATATGAAAATATATGTATGTATTCAAAATACTAGTAATTTTACTAATAATTTTTTCGCACCAGTTAAGTGGTACAGTTGGTTGTGTACGCCCCACAAAATCTGGCAGGCTGGGTTCGATTCCCGGTCGGGTCATATCGAAGACTTAAACGGTTCTTGCGGCCTGTCCAGCCTCGCGCTCGCCGTTAATAGGTGGTTGCATGGAGAAAATTCACGCTCGGCATCAGTGCACCATTCATTCATAAAGCAGCCGCGTGGCGCCCGGCGCAAACAAGCGCACTTGGACGTTGCAGACCAGTCATGACGTTCGGAAACTAGTACAAACAGCGAGTATAACTGGACTGAATCTTTGATGCCCCGTGTCTTTAAGGCACCATCCATGAAACGTGCATTTTTCTGGCCTTTTTATCTGAATAGCTATGTTCAGATTTAAGGCGGCAAATAGCAATTCATTTTCATTGAATTGACAAGTTTGAAACTTTGTTTTTAGTGAAGTTCAAGGTCCTACTTTGGATAAAAATTACCATTTGCGAGTAAAATTTCTTGCAAAAGCGCTTGTGAAACTCTCGATGCTATAAGTGCAAGATTTGCAGTATGTTTTTTACAGCCAATAGTGCACTTGAGCAAGAAGTCTTCATGGCAGCCATCATGATTGCGCTTTTTATATTTGCACGCTTCCAATCTACACCAACACACGTTCAGTCGGAGCCTATGAAGCAAGAAGCAACTTTGCGCCAAGACATCGGCTTCCGCTCGGAAGTAGCCTAGGCCTTCTGTAAAATTTCCACGTATGTGAGACGTGGATCGTGAACAAATTTTGAGCGTTTGGTTGACGTATGTGTTTGATAACGTGAGGGCTAGAGTTGGTCAACGCATTTAACAAGTGTTTGGATTTTATGTCGGTATTAAACGCCGTGAAATACGACTGCGATAGCATTTTTCTGGGCTACTTGCAATAAGGTTGCATTCCAAAAACAATTAGGTATTAACGTTTTCGTTTTTAGAGTTAACAATATAATTCACAAATATGATCAAGACAATGGTGTAAATTGGGGAAAGTTCCACACGTCCTCTTAAACAAATTTGCAGATGTTTGACCCACTCAGTCCACAGTCTACGCAAAGTGGGAAAATGGTTGTGTTTTTGCGAAAAAGAAGCCACAATCAATTGCCACCATGGCTTTGCACTAAAGTTAATCAAGCCAGTGGTTCCCAAAGTATGGGTCGAAACCCAAACAACAGTGGCGAAGCGTCGAAAAATGGGTCGCGCCGAGGTGATAAAATCTGGGTTGTTTATTTTCAACGTTACCACTGTTTGTCATTGCCTGTCTGCAGCGTAAGCACTTGCAAGTAGATTTCTGAAATTAAAAAGGAACTTAGCTGCTTGCTTCCAAGTATCATCCATACAACAATTATTTTTTCTTACATTGTTTGAGGCTTGGGTCACGAAGTGTTCACCAAACTCAGTTTTGGGTCGCACTCAAAAAAGTTTGGGAACTGCTGATCTAGCCATTGTAGCGTAAGCAGTTAAAATTATTTAAAAATCCATTAGTGTTTATTAACAAAATCTAATCTAATGAGAAGAAATTCAACTTAGGTTCATTTTAGTCACACGCGATTTACAGATTGCAAGCTATATTTATGTAATGGACGGTGTCAATGCCCTCAGCACTTTCAAAAAAATCTTTCTGCTTACGTTTGAGTTTGCTGCAACTGTTCCCACTGCAGCGGAATGATTCCAAATTTACTGTGGGATATGGTGACAATTAACATCAGATGAAAATTGTAACACTTCCAGACTGTGTACAGGTCGGACTCTGATTAATTACTTGACAAAACTGTTTTTACTAGCCATGTGAAATAATTCATGAAAACATTTAGGCTCCACGTAATTGGGATAGAACCGTCACAGTACATATTTGATCATCACAAATAAATATCTAGAATGAATAGTATTGCTGCTAAACAGTGTCTATGGCCTGATTGCGTAATAAAAAATATTTTGAAACTGTATTGCTTTTGAGCCAAAGTTTGAGCTTCAAGGCATGCAAAACGTATATCACCGCCATTTTCACGCATTTAGTTTTGAAACTGTACAAAAACAAAAATCTACGATGTTCTATTGAAGCTACAGTTCATGCTGCAGTCAGAGCCGGAGGAAATTCCCCCCGTACCCCCTGGCCGGGTGGGGCCACGGGAAAAAGAGGGCCCCCAAATCTGACTGAGAACCTTTGTAACGACATATAGAGACACCAAAACTGAACTCACCAAGAACTGATTTCACACATTTACCCTTTCAGTATTCATATTTATCTAATAGTCAAAGAAATTAATCTTCACACGACCCATAAGTTCCCAAAGTCAACCATTGCTAAATGCATTGTGAATAGCTTCTGTGTCAGCATTTGCCTTGGTGAGCTGACTGCTATGCAGGTAACGTTTGCTGAATCCACGTTGATTGTAAGCTTTTTAGTATAGCCTAGTAAAAAATTACTCAGGAAAATTAAGTTGTAGACCAATTGCGTTGCTAGAGGTTTTAGCAAGGGTGGGAAACGTAGCTGGCAATCGTAGGGGGGCCCCGCCAACATTCAGATAAAAATTTAGAAATGAAAGTGTATCGGAATGTGGATTTCCATATACTAAAACCCGAAATCACCAGAAAACAACGGTCTAAAAACTTCCGAAAAACGCAAAAAACAACAACTCACTGAAAACCAAAAAAGTACTGAATACCGAAATATAAGCAGAATGTGGACTCAGTTTTACGTTTACTTATCAGGGGGGAGGTTCGCACCCTTGTACCCCCGTCAGTCACACCACTGTTGTGGACCTGTGTTGTATTCTTTTACTGTACAAGACTAGAATAACCGGTGTGCAATCATAAAATCGTATTCGTAGCCCACCACTGTAATATCCAGTGTATCTTGCATCAGAGTTGTCCAATGAAAACACGAAACTTTACACCAATGCGAAATCCAGTTCTTTAACGAGTAGCACTGTTCCCAGTGGTGCGCCTCGGCCCAATTGTGGGCCGTTCAGCACTTTTTATTGGGCCGCGCAAAACTTGCAGTGTTGCCACTCTGTTGTTACGGAGAAGTACTAGATTTCATGATAAAAAACATTAGATTCACAAAAAAAACACTAGATTACGAAAACATACACACAGTGAAAATGGCCAGAAAATGCGTTACAATGCCAACCACAGACATTGTGCAACTCATTGTAAACCCACCAAAGACCCCCGTGGCGACGGGACTGTATTGGTAATGCTTATATTAAACTGTATTGTAAAAATCTGATGTTGAAAATGCAACAATTTGATGTTAACGAGACTTATCCCAGTGGCAAGTCTGATATGCAGTGCGAGGTATGAGTGACCGCTAGCTGCAGGCTGATAGCTATTCTGCTAATCAGTTGCAGGCCGCTCTTTAGTCAGCGAAAAGTGTTGAGTGAAATCGGACAAGTTTGTGGTGAAATTAAAAAGACATTCATCTTCGTATGAAACAGATCAGGGTGAGCAGCCTCGAAAAGTTTTTACTGACCGGTGTCAGAACGGTAGGCCTACCTGTCCACCGGTAGAAAGAGCAGCCACAGGCGTCTGGTGCAACTGGTAGCGACAATGTTTCGGCGAATCCCCCAAGCATGCATGAGATCACAGGCGTACGGGAAGGCATTTTACTGGGGGGAGGGGGCGGAAAAATTTTCCCTGAAAATAACAATTTGCTCTAAAAAGGAACAATTTGCCCTGAAACTAACCTTTTTCGTCTAATCCGAAGGAGGCCAGAAACCTCTTGGAAATCTGTTCTATATAGTTGAGAATTCGTTTATAACGGCTTCGTCTGTAACGTCAATTCGCGTATAACGTTACATTTTTTTCAGTCCCGATGGCATCTTTTACATGCATTTCAATTCGCTTATAACGTCAATTCAGCAATAACGTTCATACTGCAATCCCCTAGAGGTGCCGTTATAGGCAAATTCTGTAGTTACCTTGCTTGTTAACTCAAGGGGGTGAAGTTCCTTACGTGTTGTTTTCTCCTAGGCAAGAAACTTTATGGCAATTGCTTTTACTGATGCAAATATGTACGCGACTTCAATGGCGCAACGCAATGTTTTAAAAGTGACGGTTCCGGATCGAAGGATCTGACTCCAGCCTGTGTCATCAGCCTGCCCGTGTCATCAGCCTGCCCGTGTCATCAGCCTGCCCGTGTCATCAGCCTGCCCGTGTCATCTGCCTGCCTGTGTCATCTGCATGCCTGTGTCATCTGCCCGCCTGTGTTATCTGCCTGCCTGTGTCATCGTTGCTGCGCGCTTGAGCAAGGCACTTAAAGACGCGCACTCAAAGGGGTCAAGAAATCCGCACGTGCGCGCGGCCGCTTCTGAAACTCCTGATCATCAAAAAAATCTATCATCCTAACACCCTGCACCTCTACCCAGCGCAAACTCGAAAACGAACAAAGAAAGAGTTACCGAATTTTTATATCAAGCTGTTAAACTACCGACATCCGATTGTTAGATTTTTACAGAAAACGAGGGCTTGGTCCAGATCAAATTCATTAGCCATGCACGACTTTGGTCCAGATTACACAATACACTAGCCCAAATTACACGGATCACCCCCAAGTGAATATACGCTGTACTAAAAATATTTTCACCGGTCAGGATTTGAGCAACTTGCGCTTGCCCTGAAAAACAGAGTTTGCCCTAAAATTTTTCGTTGCACAAAATATATTAAGGATTTCTGAGCAACTTGCGCTTGCCCTGAAAACAGAGTTTGCCCCGAAATTTTTCAAGCCAGGGGGCGGCGGCCCTACCCAACCTCCCGCCTAGGTACGCCTATGCATAAGACTACTGACATTGGGAACTTTGTGGGACATTCTCTGAGTGAACGCGACCGAAGAACTTTATTGTTAAATAGCTGGATTCCTTTATCTTCATACGGTTTTCGTGTGGTACACACGGGCTTCCAGAAGCGACGTTTCCAAATGCATTGGTTGGAGAAATTCAAGTGGTTAGCCTACAGTAAAATTGATGAAGGGTCACTTTGCAAATGGTGTGTTGCGTGCGTTTGCACCTGATGTTGTCAGCTAAGGCCCTTGGTAGGTTGGTAAAATCAGCGCACAAAAATTAGAAAAAAGCGAAAGAAGACAAGTTTTGCGCAGAGAAGTTTGATGCGTTTCTTAAACTTTGCAAAAATGACGGAAGCGTGGACGTGAGAAATATGCTTTCCGACAGAAATATGCTTTCCAAGCGTGGACGTGAGAAATATGCTTTCCGACAGTAGAAAAAAAAATAGATCAAACAAAACTCGGCTGAGACATGCAATCAATTTTGTCGAGTTTTGCAATCGTCAGGATAGAATATCAAAGAAACAAGATGGCAGTTTAGTTGGAAGGATCCCCAGTTTTCGTGGCGAGTGCAGTCAATTGTTTAACCACAAATTATGTGCTTTCCTTAACTATTCTAATCAAAAGCAATTCTTCCTTTAAGGCTTTTGCTTCCATAACTTCAGCCCCCCCCTTAGAAAAATCCTGGCTGCGCCCCTGGTGGAATCAACCATACGCTACTGTAAAAACTATATAGAACTCTGATTGTTTGACGTTAACACGGCATTGACGTTGTCATTATAGGGTTTATTACATTAACATATCATTGCTATATGCTACAGATAACTGAATACAACATAAGTTTGAAATTGGGCCTTTAATTACCATTGAAAGGGCGTGGGCGTCCGCATGAGAGCAAAAACGGTTATGCGCCACCCCGCTTGCAAATTGGGACTAAATCTAGTAAAGCGGAAGTCAGGAGCTTAATTCCAATTAAATTGATTTAATTCTTGCATTATTTGCCGGTATGACACCCATAGTGCACAAGAACCAGGTTCACTGTCCTGATGTTGTGCAGTGATGAGTTTGCAGTTCCAAGGGCGCACGCAAGGGGGGGAGTTTGGGGTTAAAACCCCCCTTGAGCTTGATATTTTAGAAATCTTTTTTACCTGCGCAAAGGACCTTAAATGCTTCCGCATACTTTTTTCTTGTTAATTTGTCGACTTAATGCAAATACCACGGAATAGATTTGCATGCAAATATCAAGGAACATTGTGAATGGGTCAAAAAGTGATGATTAGGTTTTGGTGAGTATCAGGTTATCGCCTGAGTCCAGAAGCCATCTCACCACTTTTTTCAGACCCTCCATCCACCACGCATGTTTAAGATTGCTTTCCGCGATAGTTCACTTTATCCGAAATAATTGTCTTTATTTTCTCGGCTATGGCTTATCAGCGCAAGCGCTGACCGTATTGGCTAGTGGCTACATTACCAAATTCTGTAGCATGATAGAACTGTTGCACGAGCTCAAAAACAGCAGTTTCTAACATAGAAGCATTCAGATATTTCATAATGTCTTAGCAGGGGAAAAGGAAAACTAAGTTTTTTGGACTTCTATACATAGCAAAAAATTGAAAGTATTCTTGCGTACTTATGCGCATCCTCAATTCTTGTGTAGTAGGGTTACCAATTTGATTTTTTTGAAGCCAGATTTTGAACTTCTGGCTTTTTTGAACACCTTTGGCTTTTTTTGGAAATAGAAAAAGCCAGAAAAATCTGGCTTGGCTCTGCCAAAACATTGTCTGAGCTGCATATTCATTACAAATCTCTTGCAACGAGGGTTTATTACCATGCAGAGTGCACAGATTATTGCAAAAATTTTATCGCTGCCCTAAAAATGATTCATGTGTTTGATAAAAAACAAATGCACGACAGTGTAATTACGGGGAAAGAATATGCTTCTAACGATTGGATTGGTGTTATATCGATGTTTTTGACGAGTTTTAATGTCTATTTTGTGTGTGGTTGTGCATGTTTTATGTGTACATGTCTCAAAACCGCTGTCTGGGTTTTTCGGGACAAGGTCTGGTTTTTTTTGGTGAAGACACGTTGGCAACCCTGGTGTGTACTTTTGCAAGATTCGATGTTGCAAACCGGGGTGTGTGCCAGCCAGTCCAGCCGCATACCTATGCTCGACTGCTCGTATTCGACGAGACATTAACGCAGTCTCATTTTGCAGATGTAAATTGCTCTGACGCAGTGGTGAGTGCGTTTTCCTCCCCTGTTTCAACACGCAGCGAAAATTTTGCAGTTGTGAACTCCTGTGTCGCAGCAATGAGTTTAATTTCCTCCCATATCCTAATTTGGAGCGCTGATAGTTAGGTTAAAATAAGGGGAGTGCATGTAGAAGAATATGCATATTATGTCAACAAACTTCGCCAAAACGTTGGTTTGGAAACATGAATATGACTTCAAATTGTGACGTCACAAAGACCGCACATCACAAACAAATGACCACCATATGCCACGGAATGAAGCACCCCCCACGAAAATTTTCTGCGTACGCCACTGTGCAGTTCACTCATGTCCGCTGCTTTGCCTGTCTGCAGAGGCAAGTTGCGAAACTTGCGTGCAGAGTGTTCTACTGTTTGACTTAATGGCGTAACAATAACATGGCAACGAATCTTTACGTATTCACTTCAAATTACGGTGGTAGGCGTTTTGCGGCATGCCACTGTTGAACGCAAGTAATGCAGGGTGACAGTGAGTTCTGATAGCTGATAGCCACGTACTTTTACAGCCTAGTGTGCAAAATGAAGCATGATAAGTTTGAAAAATCCATTGTTAGTGTGAGACTGAACGCTTGTCCGGTATATGTGGATGAGCGTTCACCGTGAAAAGTCAGTAAAGGCAAGCAAGGGTTTATTGATAGGGTGTTTGATTACTTCGGACGAGATTTTAGACGTTTGCAGCTCTTGCTTCTAAGTGATGCTGGCAAAACTTGCTAGGTAAAATAAAGACATAATTGTGGTTTTGGTAAAGACCACGGCAATTTGCTTCTTTGTAAAAAAGCACCCTGCTTGAAAAATCTGCAGGTGGTCTATTTTGTAGCTTATCGCAATATACTTGGCTATTGCTGCCAACGAAGTGCATTTTTTGTGGCTATTGACGTAAAATGGAGCAAGCGCTTTGTGAACGTCCGTTTGCAATGAATCATCAGCAACCTGAAAAGTCCAAGCAAAATTTCGACGTTGCCCCTCATGAAAAAATTTCTCCGGACGCCCATGGAAAGGGATTTGGGGCCATTGTAACGAAAGTTTGCCGATCACTGCTGTGCGCAATACTGCTGAACGGAGCTTCAGCAAGTTAAGGCTAATTGAAGCGTTTCACAGATCAACTATGACTGATGAAAGGCTAACAAATCTGGCAAGGATATCTGTTGAAAGTGAAACTGCCAAAACATTAGTTGACAGAAACATTTGCATTTTTGGAAACTTGGAAAAAGTCATTTTCCTAGCTTGCAACATAGCAAATGCTTAAGTCTGTCTACTTTATACGTTGTGTTGATGCTGTAGAAAATGCTTTTATAAGCATATGTTAAAAAATTCGATATTTTGATTAGATAATTACTATGTGTTAAATGCAATGTATTGTATATTGGGGGCCCCAAAGTCCAGGCTCGGGGGGCACCCAGCCACCTAGCGCCGGCCCTGGCTGCAGTCAAGGGTTAAATATACAGTGCTTGTAGTAAGCCAGAGTTATCCGTGAGGAATTTTTGCGATGGTCTTGAAATGAATTTACATTACCATTAGTTGGGATACAGCAAGCTGGTGCGCCAGAAACAGCTGTGAAAGACGTTACACCGTGTTCTACTTTCGGTTAGTGTTTACAAGCGCTTGGACAAAAGGTTGTATGTCATTATCGTCAACTTCCACATGGAGCTTAAACCTCAGGTAAATGTCAGCCGTAGCATGAATTCTGCCGAATTTACACTATGCACAACGTTTGATTAATCATGGAAAATCGGTAAACCTTACTGCTTTGATCAGGTTTGACTAAAAGCTGAAGTAGGGTAGGTTCCTTAGACGTTTTTCTAATTTGCACTGAAGTATTTTTTATCTTACACATCATAAGCTTGATGAACTTGAAAAATTTTAATGCAACTTTCGGAACCCCATTTCCCCCCTCGCTACGCGCCTGCCTGAGCCGAAGATTTAACCGAACCTTTACTGCGCTATGTACTAAATGATTTGGAACTTGCGGTTCTACCTTCGCTATTTACGCTCCAATCATTAATTGAAAACGCAATATTTGAAGCCTTAAAAGCATGGGTTATTTAACCACGATCGATACCATGCTACACAGTCTCTGTACGTCATTTGACTGCGTTGCATATTTTGTTCGTTGAAATAAGAATACCTCGAATAGCAACTTGGAAAAAAGCTTATTTTTTCCTCCAAAACGCCATTTTACTTTACGTGTATTACTTGCTTAAAAAAGTTATAAATAATCTCTTTAAGTTTACGAAGATGTGATGTTTTCTGCATTCTTTCTCAAGTAAGTAATCCCGGTAATTTTAAAATAAACCGTAACTACTTGCTTACAGACATACAGTATTCAAAGAAGCTGGCTTGTGATTAAACTCACCTGCGATAACAACGAGTCGTTTCATCACGTTTCCAACTTGGTTTGAAGTAATCTTTTGGGCATTTTTTCTGCGTCAGAGAAAAGTCAATGTAACCTGTTTGCTTAGGTTGTTCCCTGAAGCTGAAACTTTCATTCTGTACAAGTTTTTGAAATATAATCAGTCACTGATGTATACCAAAGTGCAATTTCTTTATCTTTTCTTGGTTCAAAAATGTAAGTTTTGAAACTGCTCTGGGAAGATACTAGGCGTGCGTCAAAACTGTTCTGTTTAGCAAAGTGCAAAATACGCCTTCGTGTCTTACCTCGAAAGTAAGATGTATCCAGCAAGAACGTTTCGCGCGTTTGCAAAAGACACTTTGTTTTCTAATTCTGCTGTGTCGTTGCTCCACGACGCGCTCATACTGATGTTGGGGGATGATTTCCACTGCCATTCGAAAAACACCTGCTTTAGTCGGCTTGTGTGTTACGTCGCCGCATTTTTCAAAACTATGGTTTAAAGCACCATAATACGTATGTTTTTGCATAAAAATTGTTCTTATTCAAAGTCTTTACTCCAAATCAAAGTATGGAAAAGATGTTTCGATTTAGTTTGCTTAAAGCCAGTTTTGCATTTGGCCGAAGTTGGTCTGACAATGACCGAAGTTTTTCAATTTTCTATTATGATGCAAGTGACGACCGACGCTGGTCAGCATTATTTCATCATTGTAAAAATTTGCAAAACTATCGATTGCGGCCGGTCCATGTCGTTTAAATGTAATTCTGAACCGACATAAGCCATGAAACGTCAGCACGTACAAAATAATTTCAGTCTGGCCGCATGCCATTCGTATTTGATACTGAAAACCGACTAATTGTTTCTTCGCGTTTGCAACGCTTTTGTACAGTGCGCTTGCAACAGTCTTTTCTCACGACAGGCGCACTTGTAACCAGGGTTGCCAGATGAAAAATTCCAATAAAAAGCCAAGCAGTGCTACAAAGAGGCGAAAAAAGATTGTTTAGGTTTCCGATTGTTTAAAGGACAGAAAAGAAGCCAAACTTTCTTAGTGGCGTTGCTATTCCTTTGTAACAAAAAAAAACATCCAAATTACAAGAATATCATTAGAAATTTTCTGCGAAATTGAGATAAGTCTTGCACCGCCTTGTACTGAAGCTTATTACTGATGCTTCTGACTTTTCATGGTTTGTGAGATTGCACACTTTTGGGTAAAGTGGTGCCACAGTTTGCACACTGATCCATCGGCAGCCATCTGCACCCAAGCGAAAGTCATCTTCCATTCACTCCTGTACTTATGACCAGATTCATAAGAACCCTTCTACTTCCTCGACGTCATTGTCGCATTTCTATCGCGGAGACCTGACTGCAAGCGGTGAGCCTGCTTAGCGCTTGCAACACGCTACACTGTGCACGCATTCCCAGTGATTACGCAAAAAAATTATTTCGAATCTAGGATCCCTCAAATCTTTCCAACATCCAATGGCGTATCTATGCAAAATCGGCCTATGGCAAAATTCAAATGTGCGCCCTTTTCAATAATATCAATATTTGATACAGATACAATTTTTACGAAAGGCAATCCACGAAGAAAGTAAATGTTTCAAAACGGAAAAAAATATTTTTCTTTAAGCGTTTCAACAAATAAAATTACGAATTATGCGTATAGACCAGCGGTCCCCATAAGTCCGGGCCGCGGGCCAGATCCGGCCCGTGAAGGGTTGCAATCCGGCCAGCGAGGTTTCCGAGGAATGTTTAGTATTGTAACAATCCGTGCAAATTGAATGATTTAGTGTAAGATGTAATTACACCAAAAGCATTCTCTGTAATTGAGAACTTTATCGCAGTAGGCTTTACAAACTAAAACAAACCAAGCTTTGATCAAAAGCTCAACTAGTACAATATGAGTTTGCATAGGACCTAACTAAGCCATTCATATGAAATGTTTGCGAACAACACAGACAAGTAAACGTAAACACAGGCAAGTGTTGCGTCATAGCTGCTTTTTCCGCGGATATTGCAAAATGCACACGTGCTTGGCTCCTATACTGCTGGAATGTAGACTCTTAAAGTAGCTTGCAAAAGTGCTGCGAAATTTGTGGTTTGTACCAAGAATTTGGAGTTTGAAGCGTAAACATTATCTGGCAGTTTGTCAATTGCTGAACAGGAATGGGTGCTAATTGCAAGCGAGTTGGTTGGGTACCGGTAGGCTATTTGATAACCTGCGTAGTCTAGTCATAGTGATTGGTGAGGTATACAAGGTTCTTGAAAGTCGTAGAAAGTACCAAGGCAAAAAGTGTGGAAGAGCACTGATATATTGTTTATGAAGAGGAGTACGGGTTGGCAAACCAAATAGTAAAACCGGAAGGGAGAAAAATTTTCCTTCACGTAGACTACGTTAGTCATCAGAATATACCCGTGATAAACTTAAACCATTTCTAGAAAAATTATCGAGTTCTGGTATTGCTGGGCAGTACTATTTATTGTGGAAACCTTTCTGAAAATGGCTTGAAAAAGAGAAAAATTGATAGACAATCGTGCTTTTAAAGACGAGTGGACAAACGATTACTTCTTTGTTGAGAATAATGGAAAAAGTTTGTGCTTCATTTGTATGGATATTATTGCTGTTGTAAAAGTGAACAACATTAAACAACATTACAACTCAAAATATGCTTTGCAGTTTGACACTTTACAAGGAGAAGAGTAAAAAAAGACAGTGAGTTAAAAAAACTCACTTCGCAACAAAGCATTGTGGAAATGGATTCAGTATCTGAGCAAGCAACTAAAGCCAGTTATGCAATTTCACAAATAATTGCAAAAAGAGCGAAACCTTTTTCTGATGCAGAATACGTTAAGGAGTGTTTGAATGCAGTGGTAGAAGTTATTTGTCCAGAGAAAAAGGGTGTGTTTAACTCCGTGATACTATGACAATACAATCACCAGAAGAGTGGAATACTTATCTAGTAATCTCAAGGAACAATTGCATCATGCAGCTAGAAACTTTGAAGCATTTTCCTTAGTTTTGGATGAGAGTACAGACATTGCACACTTATGTATATTTGTACGAGAGATTGATGTTGAGTTTAATGTTGGAGGATATTCTTAGCCTTAGGTCAGTGGGAGATACTTGCACGTAGGCGATGACATTTTTCGTGAATGTAATACAGCTCTCATAGACGCTAACTTGTCTTATGAAAAACTTGTAGATGTTGCATCAATGTAACTGATGGTGCACGTGCTATGATTGGAAATTAAAAAGGCTTTCAAGGACGTCTTATAAACAAATTAGTAACCAGATGTCTTCCACAAATTATTTGGTGTCACTGTACGATTCACCAAGAATCTTTATGCGCTAAAGCTCTTGGTTTTAACGATGTTATGGATGTCGTCTGTTCTGCAGTGAATTTTATTCGTGCTCATGCATTGAATCACAGACATTAACCAGCTAATCGAGGAAATCGATACAAATTGCAAAGATATCTTGTACTTTTCACAAGTTGGCTGGCTCAGCAAAGGTAAAACATCAAGGAGAGTATGGATTAAGACATGAAATTGCATTTTTAATGGATTCCAAAGGGAAAGCACATGGGTTTTCTAATGTGCAGTGGCTCTTAAAACTTGCTTTCTTGGTGGATATGTCAGAAATATTGAACTATCTGAATGCCTCATTGCAAATAAAGGGAGAACTCATTCACAATCTTTTTGGTGAGATTAAAGCATTTGAAGCAAATCAAAAACTTTGGCAAGGGCAGTTACGAAAAACGTGTTTTATCATTGTCCATATTTGCAAAGTGCACTTGGGGATGGTGAAAGTGATAGTGGTGCAAAATATGCTGATGAAATTGTAAAGTTGCAGCGTGAATTTGATCGGCGATTTCAAGACTCTTTAATTCGAAAATGGCATCAAAATGTTTTTAATGTCTTTTGACATTGATGTCCAAATAGAATTTATTGAATTTCAGAATGACTTAGATCTGAAGGTAAAACTTTTTACAAAGAGTGTCTACCAACAACAAGACTTCAAAACGTGTTCAAAAATTTAGTTGCTTGTTTGGAAGTACTTATCACTGCGAACAATTCTTTTCTAAGATGAAATATTGTAAGTGCAAGCGCGGAAACAGAATTTCAGACGCACATTTGCACGATATTCTCCGTATTGCAGCATCAAGCAGGCAACCGAATTTTACAACCAATATGAAACAAAAGAAGCAGTTTCGTAAGTCACATTGACAACATAATACGAACAATGAAAATAAATATCAATGCACGAACGTGACTAATGCTATGCCTCTTGATTTTTTTTCAATAAAGAAACTAGTCCGGCGCGCGGGGGCTGATATGATTGTGAATTCGGCCCAGCATCCGAAATTTAGGATCGCTGATATAGACCATAACATACTTCTGTGTTGATGTATTTTTATGACAATATAAAAAATATCGAAACATTCAAATAATAACGTTATTATAATTTATACATAATATTGGCTGACCAAATTAAAAATGTTAAAAAAATCACACAACATATTGCAACTTCAAACGAAAACTTTATAAAAAATGGATCACATTTAATTTGGATGATACAATTAGTTGCATGCATGTGCAAGAGCAAAACCACGTTTAAACGTTCTGCAGCCAAACCACTGGACCGAAAAAGCTCCTGTAACTCTACGCAAGACTGGAACGTACAACCATGGGCGCAATTTGGTGGGGGACACGAGGGTCGTGTCCCCTTCACTTTTGCAGACGGTGGGGATATTATGTGCTGGGTCCACCCACATTTTTTTCTTTAGGTTTTGTATTTGCAGAGGTTTAAAAAAAAGTGACGTTTGTCACGTTTGGTTTGAAGAGCTTTTCATGTTAGATGTTATACACGCAACTAAGTTGATGTTGAAATAGGATTTGTCGTGGTCAGTGATTCTGATATTTTTTATAAATTTTAGATTAGATGAAATGATTTTAGCTTTTTGCAAGTTTCCAGCGACCGCGAAAGATTGTTGAAACTACTTCTATCTGATATTTTACCCTGTGTTGTATACTGCACGAAAGGTCACTGTTTTGAAACAAGTGAAGTAAGGTTTTCGAGGAATCGTCCTGCCAAGGTGTGCCTTCGTACCTCTACAAGGATTCTGACTGCACTTATGAATATCCAAGTTTCGAAGTATCTGGGCTTGACAAACTTCACCGATATATATGCCTTCTAATTCAGTTTTGGGTGGGCTTGGAGTGTTGTTTGGAAGATTGATTCCCCAAAAGCCCCCCGTGGCGCCGGGACTGTTTGGTCAAGGTGTTTGCTATTTTGGGTATGATAAAACCGTGCACCTGCAGCTGAACCCGTCCACTACGTTTTTTGATACCGTGCAGTTGCGCATATCTTGACTTACTCGACAAATGTGCCTTTCGGGCTTAAATCGGGTTTCAAAAACGAATGTCGGGTTCGGGCCGCGTTCGGGCTTCAAAATGAGGCCCGTTTACAACTCTGCAGTAGAGAACCCGCAATGAGACTTGACTCCCACATATTACTGAAGTAGCCTCTCAGATCTACTGGCTGGATCTGCCCTTGGAGCCATGACTGCCATATCCTATATGCCACTGCCAACACCAGAATGCAGGCGTCGATCTAATATAGTATTCATTACAAACATTTTGCAAGTCTGTTGCCGACAAAATGGAATCGTAATATTTTTCTTCAAGTGAAACTTTTTCAGCGTGAAAAGGCCAACTAAAATGTCTTATGCCAGACAACTTGAAACGAAGCCAGATTTCTGAAACTCGCCCGAAAAAAGACCAGCCTGGCAAACTTGCTTGTCACAAAGCACTTTCATGGGGAAGCTTTGATTCTTTTGCTCATGCAAAAGTGTAAGGCTATTACGTGTTAGTAACTAGTTCAAGTTGCTATTGAGACATTCATTTGTATTTAATCACCACGCCAAACAACAAACATCACACAAATTGATTCACTGCTGCACTAAACAAAAATCACTGCTCGTAATACTTTCACTTAGCGAAGTAAAAAAGATTTTTCGGCAAAGATGCCGTAAATCATTCGATTAGTTACCTTTCTGTTGCTGATTGCAAAGTACACTTCGCATATGCTTGGATCTCCAGCGCCATATACTTGATAGTAGGAATACTTTACTGTTAGTTCTCCTTGCACATGCTCCCCACTGCCAACAGTGAAATTGCCTCCTCCATCAGCTCCAAGATTAGATGATACCTTGTTTTTACAACAGTTTCTTTTGACCGTGAAACTTTTCAACTGTTAGTTTGTTGATACCCGATAGTCGTCATCACACCCTCCATTACCATAGTTGTCGGAAAGAAATGGCAGGGGACCTTTCCTCCCTGGATTTTGAAATGTTATATTTCGCTCTTGGATTTTAGTAGAAAAATGTTGTCCTCTTAGTTTCGGTGTTGGTGAAATGAAATTTCACCACTGCTGCCCCCCTCCTGGAAAAATTATTTGGGCCATTCCCTAGAAATATGCACTATTGGCCCTCCTTGAAAACATCTTTCCAACACCCAAGTCTCTCAATATGCAAATTTTTAATGTTTGTAACTTGCTTTCTCGAAACAACGAACACACAACTTTGTAAACAACATAAGGAGGGTTCGATTCATTGTGCCAAAAAGCATTCATTTCTTAATGTGGTGCTTCAATCTTTGTTGCATCTCTTTTTTGCATTGACACAAGATGGCGCAGATTTGTCTTCACTGCCCAATACTAAGCACTGTAGATGACAGGATAAAAACTGGACATACCTTTACAGCATTGCAATTCGTTGCTACCCAAGAGGTACTCGTCGCAAATTCAGAAACCGATTGCAGATATAATCTTAGTTGCTTCAATCTGCTTATGCTGGTTCTTTTGCTTATTTTTACGTGCAACCGTTGGAAAGAGCAAGCAAGTGTTGGGCTGGTTAAGTGCCAATATTCATCAATTTTATAATTTAATAGAAAATTAAATTGACCAATTTATAGAGTAGCTCTGCATACGTAAGGTAGATGAAGAAGAATGAAAACTTTTACGATTATCAAACAATAACTTCATATTTTCATTGTTCTTATACACTTAATTTTTTTCAGTATTATTTCGCTGATTACGAAAAGGTTGCTTGTAATGTGAAAAAATGCTTCGTGAACAGAAAATAAAAAGCCTTGCTCATACCCGCAGCGTGAATTCACTTATCTTGCCTTGAGAATTGTCCAACCAAACAAGTGTTGCGAATGGTTGCATTGCTAAACTGGTAACTGAGTACCCCAGATCAACACTGAAATGCATTAAAACCGTTAATCACTTATCTGTCGAATTTAGCTGTTAGTGAACCATAAAACTAACCTTTCATACGTTTCACCATATCGAATGTAGCTTGACCACTGACCACTGGCTACTTTGAATCTGACCTGTGAAAAAGATCAGAAAAGTTTTTACTCCGCAGTTATATAAAAGCATCCTTCTCAAAACATACCCACGCATGTGGAATGCGTTTCAATGATATTTCAGTTGTTAGCCGCACCATCTTCGAGATGCACAATCACAGAGCCCAGCAATCGTTGAGAGACTTCGTTATGTGGCAAAATCTCAAGCTTAAATTCTTCGTTAACATTTCTTTCAATAAAACTTTTGGGTAGGTTTGCAAGATTTTGTTGGTGCAACAGTGCTCAACCCATGATCAGTATCTTCTAACACATTATTATCAGAACCTGGTTATGTGCTTTTATGGGTCGCAATGATTTCACTCAACAGAAAAACCTCAGACACTTGACATTTCTTGGTTTTCACTGGCAGAAGATAAAATATCAAAAACTAGCTCTTACAAATATGAGTATATCTTACCTAAAATCTCTGCAGTATGTAGTGGTTCCCAACCTTTTTAGGCTTGCGGCACCCTACAAAAGATAAATACAATTTGCGGCACCTATAGTGGCGAACCCATAGCAATTTGGTTAGAGGTTTGACGACATTTTGAAAATGTCCTTTCAATGATATATTGATAAACGAATTAGCCCGCGGCACCCCTGCGCATTGTAAATGGCACCCTAGGGTGCCGCGACACCCCGGTTGGGAACCACTGGTATAGCATATTTCATAGAATGCCTCAGCTCACCGTTGTTGTAGGCTACATATAAATTACAACGGTTAGTTTATAAAAATGGTTAGCACAGGGTGCTTCAAAGATGGTCAGGAGTTTTTTACACACACTTTTCTTGCCACGTTTTGTGGTTGTATGGTTTCCAGATGCGATGTGATATTTTGTATTACTTCTTTTAACTTTTTACATCAGACTCAAGTTCCATACCCCTTAGGTTGGTAGTGAGTAGTACTTGCAAGTAGTAAGAGCATAACGGATACTTCAGTATCACGCACTCAAGCAGCAATGGAAAAGGCTAAAAACGCTCCAGGGCCTTACGCAGTCTCTCATCACGCAAAAGGGCCACTAATGAGCAAAGAATGAAAACTTTAAAAATTATTGTTAATGGGTAGTGACTGGGTTAAGCTTCAGTTGAAGATGCACACAGTTGAACAAAGGCCAATGCATTGGTTTAATCACAACATCAAGGGTTTTGAGGAAATTGATAACAGATGCGGCCAAATCTTCATTTTTGGGAATGTAATACAAAAATTGATTGACGTTCTTATAAACTAAGGGCGGCCAAACTACAGCCCGCGGGCCGCATTCGAACCGCCGACCAGTTTAATCCGGCCCGCAAAATACCTTGCACTTTTTTTTAAGCACTACGTTGGCGACTGTGTGCACTGTGCAACCACATAGTGGCGTAGCCAGCCCAAAATGTTTTGAGGGGGAAAAATTTGGGGGGACAAAATGTTTGACTTTAGGTGAGCAACATTATTTTTGTTTGGAACGCCAATTCTCAAAGCACAAAATGACTGGATATCAGGCCCGTAACCAGCTTGGGACACCAGGAGGGGCGAAGAGTTTCCTGAGAGGTGCCCAAATTTTTTGAACTGTGTCCAATAGTTTCAAACTATGTCCAATACATTTTTCCAAGGAGGGCGAAAATTTTCTAGGGGGGCTTCGCCGCCCCTGCTTCCCCTTGGTTACGAGCTTGCTGGATATGCTAAAATTTTTTGGGGGGAATGGCCCCCTTGGCTACGATATCATCGTGGGTCGTTAAATCGCCTGCAGTCTCTTGTGAAAGAGGACGACAACCAGTAGGAGCTGCGATCGCACACGGTAGACAAGTCAACACTTAGCTGCAAGCAGCGCTATAAATGTTCAAACAAAATTGTGATTTTATTGTTGGTATTGTACTACAATATATTCTAAACAACCTATTTTTGCACATATCACGTATGTCGCATTGTATCCAGCCCTACAGTGCATGGGTGGCGGAACCGCGGGGGCCGCATGGGCCTAGGCCTCCTCACTTTTGAATTCGAATTTTGCCTAAATAGTTTAAGTAACACAATTAGTTTTGGTCCATTGTTAAAGTAAATCGTTTAATGAAAGAATTGTTGCAGAATTTTGGCAGTATTTTGTTTAATATTATTTGTAATATGTTGTTTGCAATTTGACAGGATTTCGTAATGTTTCGCTGAATACACCGTACACGGTTTGTCATTCTGCTATGGCTTGCTTATTGCATTGTTGTTGTTTAACAGTGTTGCCAGTTGGTGTAACAGGCCTACTGTACGACACAATTGTTTTACAAAAAATGGTGTAATTTTACATGCTTTGGTGCATCGGAAAGATTTTTACCAGGGAGGCACTAGCGGATTCTTCCAAAGGTTTTTGTAGGGGGGGACCAAAAGTGGCGAACATTGGTTTTCACCACTCGAAACAAAAATAACAGCCTTTTTTGCTGAAATTTTCAAATTCCTGCCCCCCTTCCGACACCCATGCTTGTGTGTAGGAAAATGTTCGTGCCACGCCATCAAAAAATTGGTGAATTTCGAGCATTTTAACACCATTCTAAATAATGAAATTTTGCTGAACCTTATACGCAAAATGAAATATTTGACAAGTCAATTTCAATTGTGTTTTTGTTTTTTTATCGGCAATACTAAACAGCTATATTTATTTCTGCATTGGTAACACAATTGGCATCCTTACAGCAGACAACTCGCTACTTGCCGCATATGCTTTGTCTTGTCTCTGCATTCCGGTATTTAATGCAGTCGTGGAATGAGTATTCAGTCATGTTACGTCAGTGTTCAAGGTGTGAAAAAGTTGTGATTTTGAATGTGTTTAAGACAGGTATCAATGATGTGTCAGTTTTGCCTGATTTAGCTGTGTTCTTGGTTTTTCTAACAGTCCAATGGCGATTCCGGCACTCGGGCTCCTCAGGTTTAGCCAGAGTCTTCGATTACGATTCATATCGGAGAACGCACGCTTGCTTGCTTTGTATGTTTGTGACAACACCCACGGTCCCACTTCCTAAGTTGTTAATTCGGTCTCTTTTCTTTGGACCTTGTCACTGTTCATGTATTTTCGTTCTATGTTTGGCCGTTCGCGCTCATGTTGCAGGTGACCTGAATAAAGCAATATCGTTCGCAGTAGGCGTTCTATTGACTTCGTTCGCTCGCGCATTACTCGGGTTCATCCATCAGAGCCAGAGCTACTCTATGTAATTATGTATTTTTTAAAATATAATTTATATCGGACTGTATGTTTTTGAAGCAATGAATTTGTATAGAACATTGAATTTGAAATCCAATCCAATGGATGTTTCCAATTATTGAGAATAATTTCAAACGAGCGATTAATTGTCCAGCAACTCGGACTAATACGAATGAGCCTAGTAAGCAGAGGACTTACTGGCGTTATCACTGCTCTGTGACGTACGTTTCTCAACAGTGGAGAGTAATCATAAGAACTTCTCATTATCACGTAACTAACATCACAGAGCAACAATAAGGCCAGCCAGAATGAAAGCAAATGAAAATTTCAGTGACGCAAGCGTCGAACGATTTTATTCAGTCAGAATAAATCGTATGATGAGCCCAAGTGACGCTGTTGACCTGGGTCGCCCCTGTAATAGCCTATTTGAATTTCAGGTAGTTCAGCGATACATTTTAATAATGGTGTTAGTTTGTCTAAAATAGTGTAATTTAGACCTTCATACGGTGTATGAAGTAATGGCGTCATATTTCAATGCTTGTGACGTCACAGTTGCCAATTCAAACCACAAAATTTTTTTATAGTTTTTTTACAGGCACTTTTTTGCCCTTCCGCTTTTAAAAAAGGTTCCGTCACCCATGCTCCAGTGACCAGGCAGTCGCGAATTCGGCCCTCGGGTTAAAAAGTGTGGCCACCCTATTATAGACCATAATAAGCAGACCCGCAAGCAGGGGTAACAAACTGGTCATTTGCCTCCCAAACATTTTCAAAAAACAATTTGAAAACTCCAATAAATTTTTCGTTGCTAGGTACAACAACAAGTTGCAATGATTATGCGCAAAGAAAATTTCAAGTGGTTGCGACCCTGATACGCAGTTTTTTATGCATGATTGTGAGTACCTGTTCCAAAATTGTCAGACATGATACATTGCAACACAATAAAGCGACAAGTATTTCTTGTACAGTCGACTGCCGTGGAAAGGTACCTCTTATTCTATTTGCAGCTTATAAAGTTATTTTACTTTCCTCGCAATGGACACTGACAGGCTACTGAAAGCTCATCTACTGTATGTTAAAACGAGACCACGAGAAAGTCATGCTTGCGCTTGTAGTGTCATGGGAAAAGAAGCAGTTATTCATGTTACGTGGAACAGCCTTTTTTGTAATGTGTTAAAAAACTACGAAAGGCCATGTAATCATGCTTTTTCACATTTTTTAGACAGCTGATGATGATAGATCATATATATGTTTATCAAAAAATTATGCACAAATAATTATAGAGCGCGTTAAGAACTATAGGTCTAGTTCGTTCGTACCGGTAACTAAATAACTAAATGCATCAAATTTTTTCAAAAACGCAAAATAGCTCCTTCATTTTGCTTTATATTCAAGCGATAAGAAGAAACACTCTTCAGATTTTTTATTATGTAGCATCTCAAATCTTGCAATAACGTGGTCAATTGAATCCGGGTAAATGCTGATCAATGCGAAAAATCAAAAGCTGGGAGTTGAATCAAAATCCGTCCTCAGTCAACCATAAAACCGGAGCCACATCATGGTTATCGATTTTTTTTTACAAACCGACGAGCATTTTTTACAAACTGTCATCACCCTGATTTTTAAGTTGTGTGTAGAAAGTTGTCATTTTATTTTACTGTATTAGGTTCGCATTTGCAGAGAAAATTTGACGAAACAAAGCTTATTATCTTACTTACGCGTATTTATATGCAACACAAAAGATTTCCACAGAGATGTTTTGTTTATGACAATCCATGCTTTTACAATTGATAGGAAGCGTATGTTTCCGATATTCAGTTAAATATGTATGGGCGTATCTCAGTGTTTATGAAGTTTTTCAACTGCTGGACATAATTACATGCAATCCAATCACTAACAACAAGGTCGAATTTGGGGGAAAACATTTCCTCCCAGTAAATTAAAGAGTATTTCGCATAAAAGTTCATTGTATTTAAACATCAGATCATCGAATGAATTTGTCGAAATTGATATTTTCGTTTATTACAAAGGTCTTAACTGCATATAAATTTCGTTATTTTTGTGCCGCGTGATGTTGCCAGTTTTGAGGCGCTGTGTTTCAGAATTTAATGTTTAACAAACACCGCCTCAGTACACTTTTTGCATATTTTTCATCGATATCCGTCACAAACACGCTTTCAATGCAAGCTTTTATTCGACAATATCAAGTTTTAATCTTAACTTATTCTAAGTATGTGACACGGTGTTGTTTTGGAAACCCCAAAATCATTTTACAAAAAAGTGTCTCCTTCTTTGAAATGGTAAAATTTTTTCAAGTTGTCCCATATTCTTCGAATTTTTCACCGCAAAACGTTGGCGTAGGAAACATTGCAAAGACAACCTTTAAACTTTAACAAAATTTCAGGCGCTTCACCTTGTTGCCTCCATCATACATGTCATTGCCTCCATCACTAATGTCCGTCGAGTTTGTACCACGATCATATTTGTACTTGTTCCAGGTTGGAATAGCTCTTATTAATTGAGGTGCAGAGGCAGAAATCTTGTTCATGAAGTCTCTTGCTGCAACACCAGAAAACGTTAGATTTTCGGAATTGATTTCCAAGTTGATTTCGTCCGACGAATCCTTTCAGTAGCTTCTCAAGCGCAAAGACATAATTGCTGCTTTGTGCAATCTGTCTTAAATTGGAAAACATATTGTTACCTGAAGCCAACATGGCAGGTGCAGCGAAAAACAAATTCAACTTCCCTTGGCTGGATTTCAAGAAACGTGATTTGGTATAGTATTTAAGGAAAGCTTTGTCGTGTAGTCTCGACAAATGCGTTGTTTTCGGAACATGCCAAAGCATCATGTCGGTTACCTGCGTAGTGTAAACGAATTCAAAAGTCTGGAATTTCAAATCGGAACACTGGCATACAAGGAATTTATTGGACGTATCAAGTGGGTGACTATGAAGAAACAGGTGTGTTTTTGTCTTATTATAACAGGTGTGTTTTTGTCTTATTATAGAAGAGTAATTGGTGGAAAGTATATAAAAAATCTAAATGCAAGGAGAAGACAATAATTTACTTCTCCAGGTTTACTGCAAACTTCCGAGAAATAAGCCATCTGGGCTCCGCTTTCATAACTTTGCGATGCTTTGGACTTGCTTCAAATACCTGTGTAGCATCGACCAAGAGTATGACCCAAGATCTGGTCCTCCTGTGCTGGTCGAAATCTACTATGCTGCATTTGAACAGCTAACATATGCAGTGCTCCATAGTCCTAGTGGCGCTGAAACCTCTGCAGGCACTGTAAAATGACGCACTGTCTTATTTGCTCAAAAAATGTCCGGTCCGTTATTGTATTTCAACGATTTCATGCTCAGTATTGCTTCGGCTGTCGCTCGGTGTTTCGCTCTTACCAGGTCATGTGCCTAATGCCTATGCTTGATGGGGAATCTGCTCCGCGACGACTGCAGCAAACCAACAGGTGTCGCTGCTTTTCCCAAATATTTTAACAACTTGTTTTTTGACTGTTCTGGAAGTTCAACTTTTATAGGAAAATTTTGAAAGGGGTGTTTAATTTTTTTCTTGTGACAAAATTTTTCCATTTAAGGGCATTTGTTGCAAAATAATACTTATCTTTCATTGCATCTAAAAAATATTTTGACGGATTTTTGCAGTAGATGCAAGGACATAAACATGCTCATTCAATCTGTTTTTTTTCCGAAGTGTAATTAAACAATCAATAAGCACAGCTTTTTTGTTTAGCGAAATTCCTCCGATTATATGCTTACCTGCACTACAGAAATAGAAGACTGTATATACATTGCTGAATCAAAGTGAAATATTAGAACAACGTTTATATTTAGTATTAAGAAATGGAAGTTAAGAGCGAGTGGCCGAATATGTCCATCTTGTCAAGCACTACCCATGCATTAACCGAAAGCCAAAAAATCAAGAATAAGTGAATTCCACCCTCAAAAAGACTCGGGATATATGGGTTAGAACAACGGGTGGGGTATCCGTCCCGGATTATTTTTCAAAAGGTTTCCGAGTTACAAGAAGTTTCAGATTTTAGATATCAACTCAAAATTTTTCTGAGTGCCTCATCATGTCGACAAGGAAAGCTTATTTTAATCTCAAGCTTGTTGTGTTGCTGTGCCTTTCACCAATGCCCTCACACAAACACCTCTGTGACAAAACAATTATGAACCATCTGCATGCAGTAAGGTAGGAATGGTCACACACGCAACAAAACTTCAAAATGTTGCGTAGTTCCAAAAAAATATTACCCTCACACAGGGGTGTAGTGCTAAAAAAGAATAGTAATAGAAGGCGGTCAGGACCAAAATTATCTGGAGTTTGGAGCCGGAGCAGCGAGAGCAGCCATCCCTCACACTGATTTTCTCCATGCCAATCCTAACCCTAAATTTTTCATGCTAACCCTAAATTTTTTATGCTAACCCTAATTTTTCCATGCTAATCCTAACCCTAATTTTTCCATGCTAAACCTATTCCTAATTTTTTTCTTGCTAACCCTAATTTTTCCATGGTAACCCTAATATTTTAATGTTAACCCTAATTTTTTCATGCTAACTTTAACCGTAACATTTTAATGCTAACTCAAGTTTTTTTCATGCTCATCATAATATTTTCATGCTAACGCTAATTTGTGATATTTTTGATCTAACCCTTACTCTAACCCTGATTTTTGATATATTTTGATTTTTTCATGTTTTTGATAATTTTGTGTTTTTAAGTGTTTTCTGCTTTTTCAATATTTCAACATGTTATTGATCAGTTTCGTGTTATGGTAATATTTTTCATATTTTTACGTTACGATAATACCTTCATGTTTTTGATTAATTTTGATATTTTAGAGAAAACTTGCAACTTTTCTAACTTTTCTTTGGTCACTACTCCGCTCCAACCATGGCGAAGTGGTGTGTCACCTTTTAATCCGATAAGCAAATTTGCAACTTGTGCTCCAACTGGATGTGGGCAGCGAAAAGGTATGTCATTTTTCAATCCAATAAACAAATACGCCACCTGTGCACCAACCTGTCACTGACTGTGTTGCAAAAAGGCATGTCCTAATGTGTCAGTTTTAAATCCGGTCGCTGGCGCCAACCAAGATTTCGACATTAGAACATCATAACAGAAGATGATGCAACATTTTGACCAAATATTCACGTCACTGGGACCAGCCACGGTTTTGTTCATCACCGTTGCAGTGCATGATCTATTTTGAAAAACGCTGCTGTCTTTTCGCCTTATTCTTGCAATTGTTTGCACTTCACCTTCATTTTTAAGCTAAAGTACGAAACACTTTATAGTAACTGTCGCAGCTAGCATTCTGCTCTGTTTTGCTTGTTGTCAGCAACATCAACCACCCGCAGCGTAAAGATTAGTGGAAAGGTTCATCTGTGCAAGGTTTTTCTCAAACGCTTTGCTCAGAATTTTAACATCATCGCTATCAAATCTTCAGAAAACTGTGTTTACAAAAATCCACTCTAAAAGGTTTAGCAGTCACCTCTTTTGCATCACTCTTCCTTCGCACACACACTTCTAACCTATGCTCTCGAAGTGTAACTTGATTCTTTTTCGTTTTTTCTAAATCATTTGGGTAAGCAAAACACACGACAGTTAAAAAATGCGTTAGTCACGACCAGTAAGTTCTACGTGAACTTTCGTTCCAAACAATCCGGATGTGCAAAACGTTAAACGTTATTCCATTTCACTCATATCCAAGCAGAATCAATTTAACACAGACGAAAACTTTCACTGTAAAATCTGCCGGAAGTGTATTTTACAGTTTTGTTAATTGCGTGTCGGTGCAACCACTGTTTTCAAACTATTTGCAATAACGCATGTTGACAACTTTAAACCGCACCGCTCTTACACAAGCTCTCTGTATTGAAGCAACTTTTCAAAAACTGTGAGCAATGTCATAGGTCTTAATAAAAAATTATGAAAGGAATCACCAACGCACTGTGCATCGTTTTGCGAAAACAGTAACCCCCATAACTGCTGCAGCGAGCGTTCAGCCACCTGTCAGTGACATCAATAACCGGCGATGTAAAGATTAGTGGAAAGATTTTTCTTTACAAAGTTTTTCTCCTATGCTCTGTTCAGAATTTTAACATCACCACTATCCAATCTTCAGAAGCAGGGCTGGCTAACCGATGCAACTGCATTGGGCTGGGGCCCCTCGCCCAACTCTGTCCCCCCCTTGATGGTGATTTATTAAAAGGTTTTCGACGTTATGCTACATCTCGAGGCCGAATGGCCCTCAAAATATCCTAATTGCAGACACAATTTTGGCAGAAACAGGCCCGTGCACAGGTTATAAGGTTTGGGGGAGCAAAATACATTTTTAGCACGAAATTTATCACATGTTTAAAACAAATTTTTCTGAGCACAACCAAATTTGGGGAGCACAAAAATTTGGGGTTAACCGCCCCTGAATCTTCCCCGTGTCTGCAGGCCTGGGCAGGACAGTCGCCAGAAAACCCCCGCGTTTGTGCAGGAGGGCTAGACATTCTGAAAATTTATATTTAATTTACAACACGAACAGCATTTGCAGATTGCGCAAATTAAACATAAATATTTTCACGCAAATACCCGTAATAGGCTCGTAGTTTCCAACTAAAATTTTTCAAGCGAGCTTACCAAAAGGAATTGGATCGTAAATCATTGTCATTCAATTGACGGCGATTATTTACAGATGTAAATGAAATGCAAATGTAAAAAAAAATTGCAGGAAATCAGAATCAGTCATATCGTTCAATTATGAAAACTTTATTACAGAAGCAGCAAACATGAGGTTGGTCAAAGCATACGCGTCGCGATGAACGTTTTCTTTCATTAGAGCAAATTTATGAACTTTACCATGAGCTTAAGAGAAATATGCTTACAAAGCGTGCGGATTGGCTTTTTACTGGCCGAAATACGAATGCATAAACCTTGCTGATGTATGGACTTGTTAATCTCCTGGTGCATGGCACATGTTTAGATTAATAACATTTTGTATCTCAAATCGCCTATAAATGTTAACAAATATGGATTAGGGCCTACCTGGACGCTACAGTTAAAATCCATAATCCACTAACTGCACTACCGGTACTCTGTTTTGGGACAACTTAGCAGTGGTTGCTAAATAGAATCTTCTAACTACACAATTAACTCAAATTAAAGATAAGGTTCTACCCTTAACTCAATTAACTGTGGAAATGTATTATGGAACAAGACGTCCCACTTTCACCATGTTGACTTCAACACTGAGCTAGGCTAACACAAAGCAATCGTATTTAGTCTGATTAAAATGATGTAATGATAAGCTGTATAAAAATGTTTAGTTATTGAAGTGCGTTAAACTCTTTGTTTATTTATTCAGGACTCAGTTACATGACATTAAATTGAAATTTTAAATTCAAACATGGAAAAATATTATGAAAAAGCTAGCACATACAAACAGAAAGAGACTGTTCGCCAACGGTGAAAGCACAAATATAAAGATTACATTCAGTGCGGGTTTATTGCTTCGGGACCTGAGGATCACCAACAACCGTTCTGCATTATCTGCAATACGGCCTTATGTAACGAGTCGCTTGTTGCAAGTAAGCTCAGCAGACACCTGAAGACCAATCATCCAACACTGCTGATGTCTCATAAACAGGCAAAGAAATTGGATAGCTACCTCAAACTGCTGGAAAAAGAATTGATTGCAAGCTACCAAGTGGCTCACCTGTTGGCTAAACATAAAATGCACATACTGGCGCAGTATCAGTTACTACACCAGCATTAGACTTTGTTGTTGAATGCTTGGAACTGCTGGCGCCGAAAAAGTTCGACGAGTTCCATTGTCTAATACCATTTCACAAAGAATAGAAGACTTGTCATCAGATATAAAAAGATCAATTTCGCGAACACTTTGTTGTGAAAGAAGATGAACTGTCTGTATTATGGGCCTCGGACCTCATATTCAGGGGCTCCCCTCAAGGTATTTCGCTCGTAAATATTCCTCAGTTTCGGTGAAAAATTTATTATCCCCTCATAATATTTTCCGAACCACATCACAAATCAGTATTCTGCCCTCAAAGGGGTTCCAAAGAGGAGCTGCAATGTGAAAGTAGGTTACTCTGCTTTTCAAAGGGCCCCCAATAACAACTGTAATGTGCAGGTACTCTGCTTTACAAGGGCGCCCAACAGCAATTGCATTGTGTAAGTACTCTGCTTTCAAAGGGACCACAATAGCAACTGTAATGTGTAAGTCCTACGCTTTCAAAGAGGCCCACGATAGCAAATGTAACGTGTACGCAGCCTCACTACGCTTTCAACAGGGACCCCCAAAAGCAACTGCAATGTGTAGAGTACTTTGCTTTCAAAGGGGCCCAGCAGCAACTGCAATGTGGAAGTAGGCTAATTTGCTTTCAAAGGGGTGCCCAACAGCAGTTGTAATGTGTAATACTTTGCTTTCAAAGGAGCCCAAAGCAACTGTAATGTATAAGTACTTTTCTTTCAAAGACCCCCACAACTTCACTGATTTCTAGTGCTTCATATTTCAATTTGGGGGTCGAAGCTTAGTTTGGGGTCTAAGTGGTGACTGAACTGAATTTGGGGCCCCTGTGACAGCGTGGGCCTTCCCAATTCGGGGGTTTGTGTTAAATTGATTCGACAGTTTTTACAGTGAAATTATTCGTTTGTGTTAAATTGATTCTGCTAGGACATATGAGTGAAATGGAATAGAGTTGAACGTTTTGCACATTCAGATTGTTTGGAACAAAGTTCATGGAAAACTTACCGGTCGTAACTAACGCATTTTTAACTGTCGTGCGTTTTGCTTACCCAAATGATTTAGAAAAAACGAAAAAGAATCAAGTTACACTTCGAGAGCATGATAAAGGTTAGAAGTGGGTGTGTGCGAAGGCAAAGTGATGCAAAAGAGGTGACTACTAAACTTTTAGAGTGGCTTTTTGTAAATACAGTTGTCTAAAGATTGGGTAGTGGTGATGTTGAAGCTCTGAACAAAGCTTTCGATAAAACGTTGCATGGATGAATATTTCCACTAATCTTTACGCTGTGGGTGGTTGATGTTGCTGACAACTAGCCACACAGAGCTGAATGCTAGCTGCAACAGTTACTATAAAGTGTTTCGCACTTTAGGTTAAAGCAATCGTAATGAGTAATTTTTTGTTTGGTTTTGTTGAAACAGGATGAACGGTCAGGGAGATATGGTACGCAGAAGAGCAGAATGAGTTAGCAAATTGTCATCTGTGAATACGTTTTGCTTTGATAGTAGGGTTTGCATGGTCACCAAATGATGTTCAAGTGAGGCAATCGTGGTGTGCTTGTCGGACTAAAATCCGACCAGTGTCATATTACACATGATTAGAAACAACGCGGCTAGTAGCTGTGATTGGCTTTACAACTACTCCAAATCACGCGTCGACGAATTGTAATGAACCCGCAGATGAGTGCTTTGTTGTGAAGGCCAACGCAGTAAGCACGTACAGCAGAGTCAGCATAGTATGTGATTTGCGTGACTTTCGAAGCGAAAAACAGGCGTGGATGTAGCAAATGGTTTATGTGGACAGTTGTATCAGTGGTGAAGCCTATATGATTTAGCGTAGTAAGTTGATGCGTGATTTTCAGCAACTAAGGTGCAATCCAATCGAAAGCGTTTTCATTTTTTGTACATGTGTCAAATAACTGTTAACCACTGCTTCTCATATATAACTTAGGTGGTAGCACATTGTAGGCTACAGTATTGTACCGTAAGGTAGAGTTACAGCATATGCAGTGGTGGCAATCAAAAGTATAAACAGGTTCTGGCAGAAAAAGTTTTAAATCTAGTATATGGAACACAAGCTGCAAGCTATAATTTTCTGGGGATGTATCCAGGACATGAACCAGCAAAATTTTGTGACGATTCTTTAAACATATCAATTCGAGTGTTTAAATAACCATTTTTATGATAGTGCATTATGAAACTTATTTTTTAAATGAGAGAAAAAAAATTGAAAAAAATAGAAGTCGTAGTTTATTGCTTATTTGATTCAGACTCATGGGCCATATCACAAGTAATGGTAATTGAACAACAAAAGAGCACTGAAATTGTTTTGTCAAAAGAAAGCCTAAAGGATCGAAACAGACCTGTAACCAGCTTGGGACACTAGGGGTGGCGAAGAGTTTTCTGAGAGGAGCTCAAAGTTTTTTAAACTATGTCCAATAGTTTTCAGCTATGTATAACACATTTTTCCGGGGTGGGCGAAAAATTTCATGGGGGGGCTTCGCCCCTCCTTCGCCCCCCTGGTTACGGGCCTGGATCGAAATATTGTTGTAGACATGAAAACGTTGTTACAATAATGCTCATTAGTTTTACCAAGCATTTTCAAAAACCACTATCCTAAATATGATTTATTGTTGTTGTTGCGTGTGGCCATTTGGGCAAAAAAATTATTCATGTGGTTTGCAATTAACTTGGCATCTTTATTAGCATCATAAACAACGCTTTGTTTGATTTTTTGTGAAGCTTATCTTACTTCCTAGCATTTGAAATGCCTGACAAACTTTTTTATTACATTTTGAGCTATTGGCAAACTTCAATTTTTGACTTAGATGGCAGTAAAAAATAAAAAAGTTTCGTGCAACATGCCTATCAACAGTGGTAAATAATCCAACAAACTTTTATTGCAAATAGAAGCAGCTGTTTTTTAAAGTTATTCTCCGCAAAGAAATATTTGGACAAAGATGGATAAGCATGTCGTACAGCAGCCGCAGGCTGCAGGCAACCCACCTTGGTCCCAGAACTCTAGCTAATCTTCAGAATTCCGAGCCTAGCCGGTGCTCTTCCAAATAAATCTATAATTGCATTTACTTTCTGTGTGATTGATGAAAGTGCATGCATATTTAATCCATGAATATTATGAAGTGAATTAAGCCACTTTGTTCTATAGGCCTATGTTTCACAGATGCATGAACTTTTGATTGCCTTGCATTAGACCTTTCACGAATTGAAACACTTGATTAGTAAATGTTCCTAAGCTAACAGTTTCAGCAAAAATAATTGTAATCTTAGTACTGTTGCAACCTCTCCGGTGGCGTTGCGTTGATTGTGTGATTCACCACGAACGGGATGCGCGCTAAGAACAAAAATATATATTCGTGGCGGGAGCAAGCAATAATAGGAGAGATTGCGACGCATGATCTCTATTGGTGCTTGCCGTCGCGGTGCGAAGCTTTGCGCACATGCCGCTCGGGATTTCCGATCGCAACAGTACACACCATGGTAGGCTAAATATAAACCTAGTTATCAAAACACTTCAAAATCTTTTGGGCTTAGCTTGCACTGTTTAACAAAAGGAATACATTTCCAGGTTAGAATATGATGCTAAGATTGAATAAGAGCTTTTATTTGAATAAGAGTAAGATTAAATAATTGAATAAAAGCTTCTATTTGAATAAGAGCTGATGATGCTTACTTTGTAGCGGAAATATATACTCTGTAAGATCTTAAGTGTCTGATTCTGTACTGAGAAAGGATTTCTTTCAATAGATGATGCTAAGATCTTACAGATTATCATTTTGCCTATCATGTAGGCATTATCACCTGCACAAACTGTATGAAATTTGAAGTAGAATTAAATATAAAACCCACTCACATAAAAGTTACAAATTAACACAACAATCTACCATGTTTGTTGTTGTTTTTGGCTCAACATCAAAAAATCTAACAATAGTGTAAGGGTTTGGTTGATGCTGATTGCTGACATCAGTGCTTTCATCAACCAAGTCAACAACCCAGACAGCATCTGATTTGTCACCACAACATTAGACATAACAAATTTTTCTCAAAACATGACATTTATTTAAGAAAACTTTACAAGTGACAGTATTGAATAGGACCCATCCTTCCAATGGTAGGTAATTCAAAAAAATTGTCATTATGTTTGATACATTTGAAAAAGTGAAACAGCTTTTTTATCTGAATACATGATGTTCATTACTGAAAATCTCTAATTAAAACAAAGGAATAGTATTGGTAATAACGTTTGTAGTGGATGGTATGATCTGTTATTTCCATGGAAAAGTGATAAAGGTTTGAAAAAACGTAGAAGGTTAAGACAAGTGAAAAATATTTCTACAAATAAGAAGGGTTTCTCGGCAAAATATATTTGAAGTCTAATTACAAGCAGAGCCTTATCAATATTCATTACATATCATTTACACAGAACTGTTACACAGTACGCAAGCAATCATGCACCAAACATTTTTCATTTTTTATAGTGGACAACATGTATTACTTTGTGATCAAACGTTTATCAGCACGGGTTAAAGTAGCCTACAAGTAAAATCAGTCTTGCTCACGGAAAAAGTAACCGAATGAACCCTCAATTCTTCCACATTAGTTAATGCAAATATTCATGCACTTTGCATTTTACTCTTTAAACTAATTAAAAAGGCAGACCAATGACATATAACACGTTATATCAACGACATGTAACACGTTATATCAATGACATATAACACGTGTCATATGTCATTGGGCAGATCTATACATTTACCACACACGCTTCTGCCGACTTTTTTACAATTCAGTCAAGCGTGAGATCTGATCGTACACTGCAACGGTAATGAACAAAACCGTGGCTAGCTCCAGTGACTTGAATATTTGGTCAAAATGTTGCATCATCTTTAGTGATGACGTTCTAATGTCAAAATCTTGGTTGGCGCCAGTGACATGAATATTTGATAATCGGATCTGAAACCGACACGTTTGGGCATGCCTTTTTGCAACACAGTCAGTGACAGGTTGGTGCACAGGTGGCGTATTTGTTTATCGGATTAAAACTTGACATACTGTTTCGCAACGTACATCCAGTTGGAGCACAAGTTGCAAATTTGCTTATCGGATTGAAACGTGACACACTATTTCGTCATGGTTGGAGCGGAGTGGTGACCAAAGAAAAGTTAGAAAAGTTACTAGTTATCAGTGGCGATTCCAGACCAGGCGTTTGGGGGGCAGTCAAATAGGGGGCCGCCAAGAATGTGTTCACTTGCTTAAATACCAAACGTTGTCTGCGACAAAACAGGTTATCTTTTGTAGATCAAAAAGATGCTATTTTTGTTGGTCGAACTATGCTATTTTTCAAGTAATAACCACAGTTTGAAAGCGCTCTATATCATTAATTCAGAAAACGTTTGAAACAAACAGTGGGCCTCGTTTTTCAGAAGTTACACAGATGTCGTATATCTACAAAATGTATTTAAAATATATGAAAGCATGCTGCGCGCAAGCGTTTGTCACTGTTTTGGCTAGCCCCAGTGAAATCAGTGAAGAACAGTGTCTGAAACGCTTTCCCGACCTGGTTAGAAACAGAACGGTTCTACATAGACCTGGAAGTGGCAACTCATGTCCCACGATAGGACTCAAATGAAGAGCTAAATGACGATCATGTTTCCAAGCGAAGCTTGTGCATTTACATGTACATTAAAGACTTATTTATTGCTGAAGCGACAATGCAAAATCAAGACGTGAATGAAAGGCATTTGCGAAGACACTACTCCAATTTCAGGTAGCTTTGTTAACTATCGTAAAAAAACGATCTTATAATCGCATGATAGATTTCCACTGGGCCTTAACGCATAGTGCCCGAAATACATTTAACGCCACTTACAAAGGTAGATTTTCAATCAAGTCTCTAAATACCGTTTCACATTTTTCGACACTTGATTGCTGATGTGAAGAAAAAAAAATCAATTCCACTAGACCAGGTTATTAAAAAAAGTTGTGACACTTTTCAGCAGAAGAGGAAGCAAGCGGACTGAGCTTCCCAAATTCACAATCAATACCTCCAAAGTCAAGCTCTAGTCTCACCATGAAATCATTTTTCAATTCATTGTATACTATTACGAAGCCCCAGAAAAAGCTCAAAGCCACCCCCAACGCTGTTGATCTGGCGATGGATCTGCTTCTATCCAGCCAGGCCATAAAACACAGAGGAGAATCAGCCTATCTATCACCAATTTAAAACCACGAACCTTCACCAACACCACGGTCACCAGTGAAAAAGTTAAAGATTTCACCAGAAGATTGCTTTTTTGCTCAAATTTATATGATGCAAGCGGAATGATCTAACAACCACTCAGCTAAGAATTTTTCTGTCGGTTGCAGATTTCGCTAACCATGCCAACTTTGTCTTTTCATGGCCAGCGTAAATTGTCTACGGATTTGCAATTGCAACAAAAGGTTCAAAACCACACAGCCACCAGTAACTGTTGGCTGACTCGTCGCCAGGTGGGGGCAAAAGGCTCCGTCATTCCACCAATTTTGAACTGCAAATATTCAAGTGTTGGGCAAAAATTGTTATGACCACTTAAAACCAATTATTCAATCCACTAAGCTGTAGATAGATAGTATTTTGCCAAAGTGTCTGCGTTAAAGCTATAGGCGTACGAAGTGAGGGGGACGTTCGGACAAGATTTAAAAACTTCAGGAAAAACTTGCCGATATTTTGGGCAAGTTTCTGAAAGAGAACCATCGCCCTGCAAAATTCTCCAATTCGTGTTTCCTCAAAGTGGCGAAAATTCGGGCGAATTGAAAATTTTGCTCCGCCTGAAGCCCAAGGTTCCCGTGCGCCTCTGGTTAGAGCTGTGTACCATGATTTGTTGAGGCGCGTCGCTGCGCGCAGTAACCTGCGGCGTAACGACGGGGGGGCAAAGGGCACGATTCCCCGGGTGCCAAATTACTATGAGGGCGCCGAAAAATCCTAACAATGTCACAAGAACTTCAGTGCAGTACATTTGCTTCCGGAAGTCCTCAGGTTCGAAAATGGGGGCGCCAAACTTGCTTCTTGCCCCGGGCGCAATCTAACCTCGTTACGCCCCCTAGCAGTAATTCAATACTCCTCTCCGTTGTCCATGTATATGAAGTGAGGGTTGCACAAATGCATAGTTGCGTAGGTCATAATTCCTTGAGCTAACGAGCACGTTTAATGCATTTTTGTCACATGGCGGCAAGTTGTTTGCTAACGTAAACGCCTGTACCTTTTTACACGCTGCATTATGGTTCAATCAGCAGGGGCGTAATGAAGGGGCAAGGGGCGCAATTACCCGAACGCCGAATCACTCTAGGGGCTCTGAAAAACTGCGGGGCGCCAAAAAATCGCAACAATGTCACACCTACATTCTTCAATAGGCTACAGTACATTTGCTTCCGGAAGACCTCAGGTTCGAAAATGGGCGCGCCGAACTTGCATCCTGCCCCGGGCGCCATCTAACTTCGTTACGCCCCTGTCAAGCTGGAGATCAGTTCCGTCACGAAACCCATCCATTCACTTTTATGTTGCAAAACTACGATGCAGAAAAACTGTGAACTCACGAACTGCACTGGCAATGCCCTGAAACTGGTGTTTCGTTTTCATTTTGGAGGCTTGTAAAATCTTGAGTCAGTAATAAGTTTTCCACATTGCATTCCTATTTTACTGCTGCCTTTCCTTTTCTTTTCAGGGTCATCGGGCATTAAAGAATAAACTTGTAAAAAAACAGACCATTTTCGTACAGCACAACAGCAAGTCGAGAACTGCGAACGCGACTGCGTTTGTGAAGACTGGGCAGTTCTCAAGCGGCAAAGAAAAAACGAAACAGTGCAACTATTATGAAACAATAGCATCGTTCACGCTATTCCATAAGAGGTTGGTTTAAAGACCGGCACGTAACCCCTGACGTTGAACTAAGCGAAAAACATTGTTTATTTCAGATTTTTAAATCTGTTTCTACTTCCATGGGCACCAAAAAGGGGCGCATTTATGGAAAAGGGGCCCCATTCAAAGGGGCGCCACAGAGGTTTGGGGGGCAGTTGCCCCAAACTGCCCCCCTGGATCCGCCACTGCAAGTTATCTCTAAAATATCAAAATTAATCAAAAACATGAAGGTACTACCCAGGGTTTTTTTAAGGCGTTTTAGGGACCCGATTCGGGTCCCTAGAATTGAACATCGGGTCTCTACAATCAGCGAAAATCATCATCGGGTCCCTAGAATCAAAGAAAATCGGGTCCCTACAGGTTCACATCGGGTACCTAACATTTTCCTTAAAAAAAACTGTATCATCATAAATTGAAAATATGAAAAATATTACTACAAAGTGAAACTGATCAAAAACATTGAAATATTGAAAAATCAGAAAAAAGAAAAAAACACTGAAAAACACAACATTATCAAAAACATGAAAACATCAAAATATATCAGAAATTATGGTTAGGGTTAGCATTAAAAAATTAGGGTTAGGGTTAGCATGGAGAAATTAGGGTTAGTATGAAAAATATTAGGGTTAGGGTCAGCAAGAAAACATTAGGGTTAACATGAAAAAATTAAGGTTAGGGTTCTCATGGAAAAAATTAGGATTAGGGTTAGCATGGAAAAAATTAGGGTTATGGTTAGCGTGAAGCAATTAGGGTTAGGGTGAGCAAGAAAACACATGAAAAAATCAGGGTTATCCTTGAAAAAATTAGGGTTAGCATGAAAAAAATTAGGGTTAGGGCTGGCTTCTCTTGCTGCTCCGGCTCCAAACTTCATACAATCTTTGTCCTGACCGCCTTCTATTACTACTAAAAGTGTGGGAACGCACCCAGAAACTAACCATTTTCAACAGGCGCGTAGCCAGGGGGGCAATAAGGACAGTGCCCCACCAATTTAGAAAGAAGCACCAACAATTTTTAGGTTAATCAAGCTTTTGATGTGTAAGCCAAAGAAATACGTCAGTGCAAGTATTGTGACACTGCGTCACAATACAAGCAAACCAACGAAACCGCTAAAAGAACCTATCTTACTTCAGCTTTTTGTCGAACCTGATCAAATCACTGTGGTTCAGGCTACCAATTGTCCATGATTCTTCAAAGATTGTGTACAGTGTAAATGCTAGAGGATTCACACCATGGGTGACCTTTAAGCTCAGTGTGGAAGTTGGTGATAATGAAATACAATTTTGTATATACGCACTTGTAATCATTGAAGATGTTTATGTTGATGACTAAACATGCAGGCATACTATGACGGTTCAATCACAGTTGCGGAGCCTTAACGGTTCCATTATCTTGCCAATGAGTAAAAAACAGTTTTGTCAAGTAATCAGTATCCGACCTGTACATAGTCTGAAAGTGTTTCAACTTTCATCTGATGTTAATTGCCACCCTATCCTACAGCAAAATTTGAAATCAATCAGTTGTAACGCTAAGAGTCAGCAGCAAAATCTGCCGAAAGAAGAAAGATTCTTTTTATTTTGTAGGTGTTGAGATTGCCATTACTGTAATCACTTACTGATATGCCATTACTTACTGATAGACATTGCCATTACTGCCATCACTTACTGCTTCCAATATGTTTTCTCGATAAAGCGCATTTGACAAAAATGAAACAAGCCTAACAGAATTTTTTTTTCCAGTCGATTGGATTTATGTATTTAAACACTAATGGATTTTGAAAAAGACTTCAATCGCTTCGCTAGAATGGCTAGATCAGTGGTTTCCAAACTTTTTTTGAGCGCGACCCAAATCTGAGTTTGGTGAACACCTCGCGACCCAAGCCTCAAACAACGTATGAAAAAGTAATGATTTTTGGCAAGTTGCTAAGCTTGTTTTGAATGTCAGCAATCTACTCTTCTCAAGTGCCTACGCTACAGATAGACATAGACAAACAGTGGTAACGTTGAAAATACAGCTAATACACAACCCGGGTGTGGATCGCCTCAGCGCGACACATTATTTCATCCTCCTCCACTCTTCCTTGGATTTCGACCCCACACTAACCACTGGGCGAGATCAACTAACCAACCGTTGTGTGAAGCTGCGGCGACAAGTATTTCTTACTTTAGTGCAGAGCCGTGGTAGTAATCGAAATTGTGGCTTCATTTTCGCAAATACAAACCGTTTTCACACTTTGCCTGGACTGCGAAATTGTCTTTACAATATTTGTGAACTTTAGTTGTTAGCTCTGAATAGCTATATGGATAAATACGTAATCGTTTATGGGAAATCGGGCTTGGTGCAAGTAGCAAAAATGTTGCCACAGTCGCATTTCGCAGCGTTTGGTGACATATAATCCAAATATTTGTCAAATGTGTTGTGGCACTCTAGCCTAGCTTTTACGTAATCACTTGCATACGTCAACCAGTCTCTCAAGAATTGGACAAGATCCACGTCTTATATGCACGCAAGTTTTGTACATCTACTTCGGTAGTCGGTGCCTGAGAGCAGGGTCTCCAAACTTCTTAGTTCGAGGGCCACATGATTTACGACACAAAATAACAGTTCGAGGGCCAGACATCTTACGGAATATGGGAATACGATTATTTCGGGGTGAGTTGCATTCTCCAAATCAACAAATTTATCGTAAATATGTCATTTTTCCATAACTGACAAAAGCTTTTGCGGGCCGAATGGAATGGCTTCGCGGGTCAGATTTGGTCCGCGTGCCAAAGCTCATAGTATTCACTTTCAATACACTACAAACGAAAACATTCACAGTTTTCAGAGTGCAAGGCAAGTGTTAGCTTGTCATTTCCTCATTTATGCAATGTCTGGAACTACACACAAGAAATCTGTGTGACAATGCAAAATTTCAAGTCACGTTACTGTGAAAAAGAGTGGAAACGCTTTCCCGCCCCACCCCTGCTCTCACAAAAGGTTGGAACCAATACCATGGGCGTCCGCAGAAATTTTTCCCGGGGGGCAAAATCGACATTTTGCTTACCCTTTTCAGTTTGTTGACGATGCAACGCAAACAGACGTACACAAAACGCTTCACCCTTTCTCCACCACAAAGAAAAAGCCCAATGTCACGGCAACAGTTGCATACAGTTTGTTCCCTCGAAGAAAATTTTACACTAAGCAAATGTTTGTTTCAGTGAGCATAGATATTTTAAGACTAAGTTAGCAGAGTTCTAAATGAATTAAAAAGTTTGTGAATTATTAGAATAAGTATAAAAGTTTATCAAAATACGAACAAAATATATATTTAATTGAAATAGCGTCCCTTGCCTTATTGTTTTTCTAATGTTTTGGAATGTTGCAAGTGCGCTGTATGAGATTTCACTGCGCAAGTGGTGTGATGGTACTGCGCAGTTGCGCATTTTAGAGGGAGCACTAATTGCAAAATTGACAGCAATGTTTCTTTTTCACTCATGTTTCTTTACACATAGCATAAACCAGGGGTGGACAAACTTGTTCAATGCAAGAGTCATTTGCAGAAAATCAAAAACACCAGCGAGCCGCAAAAACAGCTTTAGTGTCAATACAAATATGGTAAAGAATGCAAGTTTTATATTAAATAATATACAGTAATTGTCAGTATGAAGTTTTTGTTTGATTTTCTTGTCCCCGACAACCTGGACAGTATGTTGTTAAAGCTGTGCGAATTAATTCCCCCAAGCGTTCGTTTTTCAGGGAGGTTCGATGGTTTGATTTTACGAACTTCATTACAGAGAAAAAAATTCACAGCAATAATTTGTGCTATACACAAAAATGAGGTATACACTGGTATTTTAAATTCTGTGCATTCATTTTATGGAACCTGTCGCCAAAAATTAAGCGTAGAGTGGCATCGACTAAGGTTTTTTTGACCCAGATTTTCTTGCATTTCGGTCAGTTTTGTTTCTACAGCAGACAAGTTTGTAACAAACGGTTAGCGAACTGGACAGCCATCACCGACTACATTAACATTGAATAGATTTACAAGGAATGCAAAGCATGGTTTCAACTTTTGGAAATGGTCAAATCTGGCTTGGAACTCCTCCAGTAGTAGTGTTACAATTTATTTAATTATTCTACCACTTAGTGGTCTGCAAATGCCTCTTCGCGAAACACATTGGTTCTCATTCCGACATTGGAAAAATGACAGAATGCTTTTGACAATATGTGTCTCTGAAAAATTTTAACATTCTTCTGGGAAGAAAATTAGCCTAACTTAGGGAGAGAAGAAAAAGTAGTCTAACTTGCGATTTAGGTTCACTGTCGTTGTTATCAAATCGCTCCGAGTCCCTGGTTGTGACCAGCGTTCCCTCTAAGGTGGGCAAATGCGCAGAAGCTCCAGAGCATAATTGCGTAGTGCAGTGTTTCTCATAGTGGTCGATATCGACCCTAAAGGGTCAATTTGACTATCCAAGGGGTCGATGAGTAGTCACGGGGTCGAATGGGGGTCACTCAATGGTCAGGGGGTCAATGAATAGCTGCTGGGGTCTGCTGGAACAATGAAACCTCCAATTCAAAATTATTGTTAATCGGCCAAAGAATGCAAACGGCGTTTTTCAACAAATAAAACAATATTAAGAGGGCTGATCAAATCTCAGCAACAGTAGATTAAAAGTACATTGGATTCGAATAGTTTTTTTTCAAATCATCCATTGTGTTGGCATCATGAAAACTGTTCGGTTTGTTACGTCACAAACAGTATTGTAGTGCGTATGTAGCAGTTCGGCAGTTGCTAGGCCACCCATTGAGTCTACAGAAAATTGTATACTTTAACTGGGGGTCAACGTGCAGAAACGTTTGAAAACCACTGGAGTAGTGAAATCTCATTCTTGCGCTCTTGCAACATTCCAAATTTGATATCGTATATATATCACATAGTCCTGTCGAAACGTTTCACTGGTTGTGTGTACATGGTTGTGAAATTGCATGCGCACTAACACAAACATTTGCTCAATGTAAAATTTTCTTACAGGGAACACTGCTGGTGACTAACTTCACAAGCTTGTTTAAACACATTGACAAATGAAACAAACGAAAAATTTGAGGCAACAACTCTCTATCAATTTGAGCTATTGCTATTCCTCTAGAACAGCTATGTCCAACCAAATGGCTTACAGAGCCAAATTTTATGTCACTATTTTAACCAGGCCGCACACTGAAGGACATATCAGTGAGGGCCGCACATTGAATGGCTTACTTTGACCTTAGAAAACTAAATTTAGCTCAACCTGATCTCCTGAAAGCGTTTGGATCCTAACTGCAATGGTAACAGGCAGGAAAAAGTGGCATTGAGCATCACCTGCATCAAAAATGTCTAATTAAAATTATCAAAATAAGGACTGGTTGTCAGAATGTAGGGTGCTTTCATTGCAGCCAAAACCTAAACTGGGCCGCACAAAACCTTCAACTGGGCCGCATGCGGCCCTGGGGCCTCAGGTTGGACATAGCTGCTCTAGAAGAACCACACAAACTATGTCGGCGGCCCGCAATTCGCCCACCATTGGTTTAAAACTACGTGCCTTACCCCTAACAGCAGTCACTGTCTCGCTGCATTACCTGCCAAGATGTCTGCGTTCAATAGTTACATGCGGCAAAACGCCTACAGTACCACCGTAACTTGAAGTGCATCTTCGAACGTTTGTTCACTTTGTTGACATGTCATTGTTACGCAACAAATGCCAATAGTAGAACAATTCGCTCCCGAGTTTCGCAACCTGCCTCTGCGAGCAAAGGAGTGGACATGAGTGAACTGCAAGCTCATAATTGCATGTTACCAAAACAGTGGACCTGACTCTTGTCCAGTGTGAGTGTCATATCGGCAAACAAACTGTCATTGCAAGAACTAATCCAAATAATCAGAATTAAATTCCTGATTTCACGTTTTCCAGAAATTTTTGCTTCTTAGTCCCAATTTCCAGGGAGGGAATGCCCGTTTTTCCTCCCCTGCGGACGCCCGCGACCAATATTCTAGGTATGAATGAAAAATCTTACGAAAGGATGTGACGAGAACGTTTTTCGAATGTTTCTTGATTCAAACTTTACTGACATTGCTCGAAAATTGGTACCAACCTTGTTTGCGCAAACTGATATGTTTACTGCAGGTTTGCTTCATAGATGGTAGTGGTATTGACAAAATATGAAAATATCTGCGATGAAATCATAACGAGTGCAGGTGCTTCTTCCCTTTCCACACACTTTGCAAATTTTGGAAAAAGGGCATTCCAAGGTTAAATTATCATCGATCACGTCGCACTATCAATCAACCATGATCTAGGCAGTACATCCACAGATCGGAATCCTGGACGTCTACTACAAATAATGTTCTGCCATCCCGAACTCAGGCAGTGAATTTAAACCACCTTGTTGATATTAAGGGTGAGGCACTTCCACATCAGTAACACAAAACGGCAATAAAAGCGGTCTGCACGATCTGAACTTGAAAGGGTCACCTTCACATGTGAGTAGGCCAAACTTTTATATTCTTTTGCAGGAACGTCTTCTAACCGACCAAACGTCTTCGCATTTATCCAGTTTTGTCCTGCAAATAAAATATATCATTTCAACAAAATTGTAAGCACGTTTTTGGCAACATGTTTCGTAAATGTTTCAAACCCGTTACCGTCTTGCCAATTCGATTGTCTCTCACAATCTTTTGCAGAACTCTTATCGTGAATTGAAGCCACCAGAATCCATGGGCCATCATCGGACAACATGTCACAGTACACCTGAAAAATGTAGTCCAGGCCTATTCGATACAAAATAACTACTGTATCTCGATTTTTGTATCACAATATTCGTGGAAGAAAAAAAAGTTTCATTGTTACTCAGTGTAGAGTGGAACGAGTGCGAACACTCTTTAATGACGTGAACGAGGCTGGACTGGCCGTGAGAATAGATTTTTAAGTCTTCGGTATGACCGGATCGGGATTCGAACGCAGATCTACAAGATTCAGTGCGCGTCCCATTCCACTGTACCGCTTGGCGTATCAAAAACCCAAACAAGTGAATTTCATTGAATTTTTTGCGACCAATCTTTGATGCTGGCATACATTTTTCTGTTGCTAATGGATTGCGACATACGTAGTCCTCATAACAAGGGTTGCGGAGTCGGAGGAAAAATATCCGCTTCCTACTCCAACTCCGATCTTTCCAAAATTTCCGATTCTGTCCTTTCCAGAATTTCAGACTACGACTCCTGAACGTAAAGGGAATGAAATTTGGTTGTTAACATCAATGGAAATCACGGTGCACAGCAAGACACCTCTGTTTCAACAAAAGTTTCAAAAGGAATTGATCTATTTCAAGAGGAATTCCCAATTTAAGAGTGTGATGTAAAAAATGATCCGATTGGACATCCGGAGTCGGAGTCGGACAAAAAAATCCGACTCCGACTCCCGGTGCTGTTAAGAATCCGACTCCACCCAAAAACCTCCGACTTCTTACGACTCCAAGGCCGCAACCCTGCTCATAACTGAATCTTTTTCATTTGCTTTCTAGTCATTTCTAGTTTTTTTTTTCGAGTTCGGATGTTTGAGTTTCATTAGACATGCTTGGGCACAGCGACTTTCAAAGGATTAATCATATTTATGTCACATACCATTTCACTACGTCGCCACGGACCGAGATTAATTCTGTACAGTCCAGTGCCGAAGTATCCCATATTTCGTAGGTTTTGGCAGGAAGATGCTGAAGGAATAGCAAGGAACTTGCTCATGCCATTTATAATTTCGATTTTTTCAATCCCACCTGGGCTTCTGTTGTCTGTGGATACCTGAAAAACACATCAGGTTTGCTTTTCTTTGCAGAAATTTGTTTTGCGTATCACTGACATTTTCTTACTTTTTTCAAGGAAATAACCAGCAAAGCAGCAATAGCTACCAAAGCAATCGATGTTGAAAGGAATGTCATGCACTTCCAACCGCATGCTTGTAGTGAAAGTTTGTTCATCTGAACTGTTGTCGGCGTCTGTTCCGTTTCTTCATTGCATGAAAAGAAAAATTCAACGTTTGTTCCCTCATGTAATATTTTCGTATTCATTTAGCTGAACTTATAAAATTGCCTAAAGTTTGAATAGCAAAACTTCTTTTCGCTGGTATTCTCTGAAATGAAGGTGTTGGTGTGATACGTATCGCAGATAAGAAAATGGTTAATACTTGTAAAGATTGCAGGGAATTTGTTGTTAGTGTAAGGAAATAATCTTTCGATACTTGACACTTTTGGCTTTTAGCAGGAAAACATCTTGAGATCTAAATTATGTGACCGGATTTTGGATCTCATGAAATGTCGATTCGCAGATTGTTTGGGATTGGTAGGGTCAATAACGTCTTGAAATGTGCCTGAAATATTTGATTGAGATTGCTCTCAATCTTTATTTGAAAATTTTGACTTCAATCGACAATTCTTTTTTATCTGAAGAAAAGCTTTAATTTGTTAAATGATGATCACGTCGCAATTCTATGCAAATCGTCGCATCGACATAAAACAAGCAAAATTTTCAGTACACCCACTTCTTCGTCTATAGATTCGTGCACAGCAGATACATTTTCTACCTTTAATGTTATTACAAAGATTGTCGCGTTTTATTTAAATAATGAATTGCTGCATTGATTAGCTCTAGGTATTTGTTATCCATAAACTTAGAAAGGCTGAACTGGCTTTGTTGTTGCTGGAACTGCGTAGTCAAAACCTTGTCATTATTATTAGCTGTAGAGATCGCATACGTATTGATTCTATTTGAATAAGACAGGGTATAGTGTTGTGATAGTGTGTGTAATAACCTAACTTAATACTGTATCAAACAATTGCAACTTGCTGCTGATTTGCTGCTGATTACTGATCTATTGATATTGGATATAAAGAAACCAAACATGATGAATGGGGCTACATGGAAAAATTCGAGTTCAAAAGATGAAAAATTCAATCAACTCTGGATAGGCATTACAGAATTGAAAGAAACAATGCTCATCCAGAATAAAAAACTGGATAAGCTAACAACTATTGAAAACAAGCTAAATGGAATACAACAAAAGATGGTTGAGTATGAAAATAAGTTAAATCGGCTTGAAGAAGATAAAGAACAACTATGCGATAATATGGTTCAGAAAACAAATCTGCTTGTCTTCCAACTTGACAGACAAGAACAATACATTAGAAGAGAAAATATTCTTATTTATGGAGTAGAAGAAAATAAAGAAGACAACGATGATGGGGAAAAGGTCTTGTTCAAAATAGCAGATGA
>Ga0210059_1000213_pt1 | contig 63006 bp, 40 predicted proteins | sample Ectturendosymbi2_FD_188042 | JGI IMG/M metagenome (GOLD analysis project Ga0210059, IMG submission 188042) | Ecteinascidia turbinata endosymbiont from Florida, USA - Sample 2 (SPAdes) (version 2) | ecosystem: Host-associated > Tunicates > Ascidians > Unclassified | place: Key West, Florida... | reverse complement strand
CAAGATTGACGCTGTGCCAGACTTTCTTGACAATGTCTGGTTTTCGGACGAGGCACATTTTCTGTTTTCAGGTCACGTGAACTCTAAGAACAACATCTTCTGGGGTAGCACACCCCCTGAGCACTGCCTGCAGAGGCCATTACACTCTGTGAAGTGCACTGCCTGTGTTGTCATCTCCAAACATGGCATCATTGGACCATTCTGGTTCGGGAGGAATGCGGGAGGGTCATCGACAACTTTGCCCGCCGGGGAGCTCATTTGGAGCACATTTTTTGAGCGCCAGTGAAACAAAGAGTTTTTGTAGTACAGACTTGAAACTTTGGAGATATCTGCTGCACAGGCTTGACCTAATGTAGCTGAAGTTTTGTGTCAAGCTAAATAAAATTTTGGAAGTTATTCGATTTTTGGTGATGACCGTTTTTTTTGTGTCACCCTGTAGATGCCACAGACACGGTTACCACTGACTCGGATTATGATAGTAGCGAGAAGGTAAAAAAACATACTCACACATAAGTCTGCAAATGACAAAACATGTCTAAAATACGCTTGCTTATAAGAATACAGACATTGCTATTTTTTCGTCAAAATGTCGCACCTATCGAAGTCCTTGCTGATGACTGATCTCTGTGTAGCGGAGGAAGAGTGCACGCTGCTGACGAGCTTGAACTTAATGTTTCAACCTGCAAAAGCAAACGTTTCACTAGCCCGACTCTGATTTCAAAATACACATAAGATACAGCGATGGTTAGTAGCAACTTGAGCATATTATTGCTTGAAGCCACGTACAGACAAAATTGTCTATCGCTTTTTTCAGTGACCGTTTCAGTGGGGAAGGGTGTGCCGCTGCCATCTATTTACGATTGATTTCCTCCACTTGAAAACTTGATGAACTATTGGTATTATTGTAATAAACTGAATTTTTGTGGTAATTTGAACATTTGTCATTGTCGTGTATAAAAATTTGGCCAATTTATTGAAATTGCTGATAAGACATGAAGGTGATTTTTCTTTTTATTAATGGCTATTCACTGAAATTTTGCATTTGTTTTCTTCCTAACAGGTTTCGCCTCATTACAGCTGGTTGTCTTGTATTTATGCATATTTGTGCATTTCAAACAACAATTTTTGGCTGCGATAAACATTATACGTTTTAGGAGTTTACGTAATTGTACAGCACTACCAAATTCATGTCCCCTCATGACCATGCCTGTAGGCTGAAGCAAGTCTCATGTCGATCTGCAACCAAACATTCCACTAGACTGCAAACACATGGAGTTCATCCGTTTTCATCAGGCGTTGTATTCATTGAGCCTGTGAATCACATCAATGTATTACGTGCCGAATGCTGGAGCATTGCTTACCTCCACCTCCGAAGGAGCCAGAGATGAACTGCGTCTTGACAACGAGCTGCGTCTTGACAACGAGCTGAGTCTTGACGACGAATTGTTCGAATCCCCACTCGCAATCGACAGCTTGGAGTGCCTCCTTCGCGCCATGGAAGCGCCAACAGAATCCGCAGAGAGATGGTGACGTTGCAAGGTTCGTGTGACGTCACTGTCTGAGCGTCGACGATGAGGATTAAGATTGTCACCTGCGGCCTCGTCATCAAGGTTCGAAAGAGGTGCCTGTGTTGAAACACTGGTGCGGAGCACTTGTAAATCAATTTCACTCTCAGATGACGTGCTGCTGTGTGATTGGACGACAAGCTTTGGCAGCGAAGTCGATGACGATTCAAGCGTGTCCTCAAAATCGGGCGTGACGACCATTCTTACTCCGGAAGTAAGTTCATACGTTTCCACATCTTCGCCTGTCAGTTCCACGTCGGCTGGATCTGCAAAGCTAACCATTTGCAAGAATAAAGTAATGCCAAGTGGAGCGTTCTTACTTGCACAAAAACTGTACTAAAAAAGCTCGAATCGAGATACAGCCGTCAAAAGAATTTTATATACAATTCACCAAAAAGATTTCGAAAATCCTATTAAAATATTTGCGAAACTATCTCTCGATTGTATATTTCAGAATTTAGACAAGTTTGTTAGAAACAGAAAAAGATGGTGAAACCTTGAACAAAGCTGTAATCAACAAGTTTGTGCAGCAAAGCATTTGGCACCGCGTTTCAGCCAATTCGAAGTCGATCAAAAAACAGAAATTTTCATGAAACTAGTTGCCACACGAAATTTTAAAGCAGATTCTGCGGCGCAACATGTTTACAAGTAGGTAGAAAAAATCAAAACTTGTTTTTGCATCTAAATTCTAAACTACTTCTTTCTACCCAAAGGACTTATGCTAATTCGCTGCAAACGCTGCAAAACCAACCGGGTCCAACCGACGCGCACGTGCAATCGATCAAGCTAAAAACCAGTGAAAAAGTCAGGAAATCTTCAAAAAATGTTTGAATAGGTTGAAAAACACATTACAATAGTTATCACAATTCTGTCAATAACAAATCATGATAAACGTCTTTTAACCTGAAAAGAAAACTCGACCTTATGAAACTCAATACGCTGGCAAAAAAGTTGTTAAACAATCATTCCAACGCATATTTTATTTCCAACTGGAAGAAGCTCTGAAATGATCAGATGCACACACCAAGGCCTAAGTTATGAAATGAAGCTGTTTAAAGCACAGTTTTTTTGCACAAAAAATGCTGATATACTTGGAGAGCCGTCGAGGAGAGTCCGGTGGGCGAAGACTGGGCTTACGTTGCCCGAAAATGTGTTCGTGAATAAAGTCGATGTTCTCGGATCCGAGCAATTCCGAACCGCGTCCATCGTCAATCATTATGCTTCTTCGATGATCTTCCTCATTGAGCCATAATTCCCTGAAACGCCATTTTGTTTCGGAGATGTTTTAGCAGCCGGTCAACTACGCCTTTTAGTAAAAGAATTGGCGGGAGTGTGGTTACAAAAAATATTGTAAATAGTGTAAATCGCTCAGCTGCGAGTGGGGGGAAATCCTCATGGCGGCCACAATAGACATCATGCTAGATAAGCACAGCTGACATGATCGCAGCAAAGTAAGAAGAATTAGCAGCACCGCAACCGTGCGCACTTCACCATGCTGTTGATTTGTCGTGGTAGCACGTATCACATCTAAACCAACTGGGTGTGATACAGAAAATACATGTAGGTGAGAAACATGCAATCCTAAAACCACGTATTGAAAACGAACACTGTAACAATTTTTCCAGTGCCGCTTTTAACTGGGAAAGTAGTACACATTAGTGGATTGATGAACGTGCCAGTGAAGTTGGTATAAACTGGGTTCGATTCCTAGCGGTTCAAGATTTGAAAACCGGCCTTTCCAGTGCTTGGCATTTATGGGTGGATGCACACACTGTACAAAAAAGTCTCATGTCCGGTGTCAAGCGAAATTTCTAACCTAGTCAGGGTTTCGCGTGACATATCAAGCGAAATTTCTGATTTATTCTTTTATGTCAGTTATTTCGCTTCTCAGAGGAAAGGAACAAAGTTTGGCGAGTGACTTTTATGCCTGCTGCGAAAACAAAACCGTTTGGTTAGATCTCAGATAGCCCACAATCAACGACAGTGAGGGAATACCTGACCACTGAGAAGTGTTTGACTTAGTCTCAGACGTCAATTAGTTTTCTTTTTCCAACCCTAACTCTAAACCTAAACCCTAACCTTAACCCTAATCATCAGTTCTCAGCATAATTGGCGTCTCAGCGAACAGCCACCGCTTGCGAAAAACATGACCTGCAATGTCACTCTGACCATGCGTAGATTGTATGAAGTCAGCGATTTCACAAGTCAGAAATTTCGCTCGGCACCGGTGATTCGTCACTACTGTAGCATTGAATACAACAATACGGCGCAGGGCAAGCGGAAATGGGCGCTGCCGACTACTGTACTTGTGATACTCCAAAGGGAGCACTAAAGCGAGTATAATGAAACTGAACTGAATTGAATTTTAAACCGGATTTCATTCGGCAATTTGCAATTGACCTGTTCACCGTGGCTAAACTGATAAAATTTCAGCGTGGGTAATGCAGTAGCATAAAACACTTTCATCATATTCTTGCTGATAAACAGCTTTCCTCTACGGATTAAGTCGAAACCCTGCGCAATCAAATAAAAAGGTTTAAGCGACATTTTAAGAGATCGGCAATGGGGAAACTAACCGAAACGGAAACGAACTTAATATTGCTCGAAAAGAGTATTTCGATTTTATACAAACCACGTTGTCATACACCTTTTTCAACATAATTATTTGAAAAACGACATTGCCTCTCTTCAACAGCTGATAAAAATTCCTTAAATATGCTGAAAAATTGAAACAAAAATCAACGCAGAATATATCCGTGAAAATTTGACGGGGTCGCGGGAAGCACTGCAATATAGATGCAACATGGAACCGCCGGCCGCATAAACCTATTTGTGGGGACGCGTGTCGTGGGCGGGCTGCAGTTTGGGAACCTTCCGTTTAAATCATTGTTGTTTTGGTTTAAATTATTTTTTGAAAATTTTCACAAAACCTGCTTTGCAATTATAGCAAGCTGTCAATATTTCACTGCACTGGGTGGGAGGCGGGGATGCAGGGGGTGCAACCGCATCCCCAAAACTTTTGATTTGGTGAAAATCCGAGAAAAATCTGTGGAAATTTGGGCAAAATTTGTGAAAAAATGCGCAAAATCGCTGTATATGCTTTGAGTTTATAAAAATGGCAGCCAAAATCAAAGTGCAGACGTTTTTTTGGAGATCATTTTTTGTTCTTTTCGGGCAAGTTGAAATTTGGGCAAAAATTGTGCTTTAATTTAAAAAAATCACCCAACATGAGAAGAAATGCAGTCGTGTTTTTGTGGAGGTCATTTTGTTTGGAGCTTTCTTCGGGCACGTTTAGGGAAACTTGAGCAAAAATCCTTCGCAGCCACCAAAATTTTCCTGCTCCTACACCTAGGTTTCACTGAATGTGTGCTAAATCCCTTCAAGTGTGTAACTGTATTTTTTTCAATTGCGTTTTGGTTTACATGAACGATTACAATAAAAATTTATTTAACTGTTTTCTTGCGTTTTTGGGAATTTAGCGTCCATTTTATGAGAGCAGTCCTCCGCTCTTAACCACTTTGGTTTCACGGCCCTCCACACCGTAAGGTCGGAGACCTCTGATTCAACGGATTTTTCAATACTTTCAAAAACTGCTTTGCAATCCGACAAGCCCAAGGCGCTTTTTAGTATTACTTACCTAACTGGAATTCCCACAAACTTGTGTGGCAACAAATTGTCTTTTCCAACGCTAACTTAGCAAAAGGAAACGGAATCTACCCGTTGTAAGGACAGGGGCGTACCGAGTTTAGCTGGCGCTCGGGGCAAGAAACAATTTTGGCGCCCTTAGTTCGAACCCAAGGTCTTTTAGGAGTAAATGTACTGTACTGAAGAAAGCACATGCGACATTGTTGGGACTTTTCGGCTTCCCCCAGTGATTCGGCGCCCGGGCCATTGTGTCCCCTTTGCCCCCCTCGTTACGCACCTGCGTACGGGCCAAAAATTCAGCATTGTGTTTTGAAATATTGTTCAACAAGTAGATTTAATCATCAGATGAACGGCAATTTTTTATATCAAAAGAACAAAGTGGTAACTCTTACGACAATGAAAGTATGGTTGTAAGCAAGAGTGTGGTCGGAGGAGATTGCCTGGAAAAAATATACCCCAATTTTATGAAGAGGGAACTACGTTCCTCTACTTGCTCACGCACCAACTACTGAATGCCGGCATTTTTTCTGTAAATACCAGCATTTTTGCTGTAAATTTTTTTCGAATTTCTCTACAGAAAAAATTATGTTATGTTGACTGCACCTCCATTTTAAACAAGACAATACCTTTCATTTTCTCACAATACACCTCTGACGACAAACATATGCACAAGTCGGCCTGCATGACGTACGTTTCAACGTCTTCTTTTACAAGAAAATTCGAATCATCATCATCGTCCTCGTCACTGGAAGTGTCCTTCATCGTGGGTTCTCGCAGGGGCGGTGGTGGAGACACCAATCGGACCAGCGAAGAACGGCGAAGTGCTTGTTGAAATGCCACCTCCGAATCCAACTGCTCCACTTCAAGCTTATATGAAAAACAATGTTCAGTTTAGTTGGGAACGTGCGTAGCAAGGAAGTTCAAGGCGAGAACATCGTAAAATTGACTGTAACACGTGTGTACTTGTAGCAGTAGCCAAACGCAGCTAGAGTAAATTACGACTGTGAGCATTACCATTACTGATTTGGTTAGGACATTTTATGCCTTGACTAAAAACACTTTGTGTGTTTTTATTTAACGATGTGCATCTTGTTCTAACTTTTCATCCAAACACTTCACATGTCTGGTGCTTTTTACTCGTTCCTTTTTTCTCCCACTATGTAACGCTTCTGTGTGACGATAGTCGAACACTGTAGTTACTGTTGCGTTGTGACGGTGTTTGCTACTCTTCAGTTTTGACTGCGCGCACCGTTTCAACCACCTTGCTGTGACGTGCTGCGTTTCAGGATTACTGGGATTTTGTGCCCTTTCATTAATCTCTGTGACATTGACCATGCGTCTATAAGCGAAACAAGTAAATAAAATAAAAAATAGAAACGTTGGAGCAAACGTATTCGCAATTTGAAAAATTATAAATAGCGCAGAAAAGAAACTGCAAGATTAACGTTCAGGATCCTTGCTGTAGTGCATTGCCTTAGGACAGCAGTGTTCGGTGTGGGAAATTTTGTTAGTAACGAAAAGCTCATACAGGTGGAAGTTCTATATTATATTTGCTGAGCACCTCCAGTTAGGGTGAGATAAAATGGTTGCGAGCACCCATCTTATCGATAATCCTGCGCCGTGGGCAGCTACAGCTGTATTCATTGGGGGCGCAGTCCCGTCTCCACGGGGGGAGGCTTTGGTGGGCTTAGCCCCCAAAACAAAGCTCCAAGCCCCCATATTGAAATATTAAACACTATGAGTTAGTGGAATTTTTGTCAAATTTTAATGTCAAGCCCCCCCGCACAAACGTAAAGCCCCCCTACTGACGACGGTTCTGATTGGGGGCGCAGTGGCAAATGAAAGAAGCACCAGGCTTGAAGCTTTTCTGTGCACCCAACTCCAAACATGAGACTGGACAGACCCCAAATACCGTTTTTCAAAGTCTTCAGTATGACCCCTCCGGGAATTGAACCGTATCCTCCAGCTTGAAAGGCGCGTGCTCTACCACTGTACCACGGAACCGGTTTTCAAGAAGACAAACTAGGGATTAACGTCAAGGTTGTGAGCACGGCCAAAGGTTCTGGTAAGCCGTGGTGTCATGCCTTCGACCCTTGCTTCGTTTCGGAATAAAATAAAATGGGCACGCAATAAATCGCACCACTGCACTCTAGACCACAATCTGGAAAACAAGTCATCTTCACCGGTTGCAAACGAACTTCTTTCTTTGTTTTGCGAGTGAGGAGCTTGCCAGGCTGGGCAAGAAAATAGTTGGGGAGCCAGTAGTTGTGTATCCGGTCGAACACTAGAGATTTCAGCGCGATTGTACGATTGTAGTCAAATGCTTTGTGATCGTCTACCGTTCTTTCTGTGCAAAGACAATAAAAGTATAAAGAAATATGCTTCCAACGAACGTTCCTGATGATGTAAAATACGTTTGAAGTGGGTGTGAAAGGGGCGTAGCTTGTTCCGACCCGGTATGCAATTGAGGTGTTGCATGTGAGTGACAAATTATAAAAGCTTGTCAAGATGTCTTTAAAAACTTTTACGCCTCGCGAATCTTTTTTCTGACCACGACTTTGATGCTTACTAAAATTGATCATACGCATCAGTTTACCCATTAGCCAGCCATGGAGAGCCATATTTTAAAAGAAAATTTAGGTAGAAGAAAAAGAAAAGTCTGTCTTTGCTATTCTCAAAGAAAACTGTTTCAGTGACAACTAAAACTGTCTAACGAAAAAGATCCTTTTACAGAAAAGAATCAGACACTAAGATCTTACAAAGTATATATTTCACCTACTACGTAGGCATCATCATCAGCTATTATCCAAATAGAATCTAGAACAGTGTGTGAATTCCACAAAACAGTCTGCTGTCTTATTTTACAAAATTTCAATTTGAAACTATTGTATTGTACAGAACTTACTCATATAGGGCCACAATTTTGCAATTTTAAAAGCTACGATTCACTTATGAACAAAAAGCGTTACCGGGATACACGGCATCAAGGAGACTGGAGTGCAAGCAGTGCCGGCTCGATTTCATATAATACTTTCGTTGAATGGCACGAAGTTTCATGATCTTCTGTTTCTCGTTGGTGTAAAAGCGCAATCTCTCGACGTCCAGCCAGAAACTGGAGACAAGCAATGCATTTATTTATCAAAAAGGCAAGGTCGTCGTGTTAACAACAACTTGGAGGTTGAGGTTCCCAGGTATGCAATTTGAGCTAAAGAGCAAAGAAGTGATGGATCTTTGCACACCGCAAATATATTGTACAACGTTTTCACAACCAAAACACGCAGCGCAGTGGACTTAAGCATACATGGCAGTAACAAGGAACTCACAATGACATGGAAGAACACGAGCATAGATATGTGGCGGTGATAGAAAAGCATACGCTTAATGGCGCTAACGCTAACACGGTTACTTCGAAGAAACACAATTAAGCAAAGACACGTGGTACTGTGCTAGCAAAGAGTACACGCATACATGGCGCCAACACGGTTGCTATGATGTTTAACACCGTATAGTGCTGTGACAAGTTCCAAGTACACCAATCTATGAAATGAATGGTGAAGTGGGAGCCTGCAAAGGACCAAGGGGAATTTGAGCTGCAGACCTCCCGATGGCAAAACTACTCATAGCTTAAAGGCAACAGCTGGTTAATAGAAGTGTGTAAAGACCTGTTTCTCAGAGTATATAAGGTTCGAAATGCGCAGTGCATTTATCTGAGTGGAAGCAACATACGATGCAACCAAGTTCAAGCCGCCAGAAGAGATTGGTTTAATTTTGCCACAGAATGCTTTTGCAGTTTTCACATATATTATAAATATTCGTGATAGCTAAAGAAGGAAATGTGTCACGGCAGTTATGAACTTCCAGTGCAGCGGTGCAATGTGTGTCACAAAATTTAATCAGACTGAGAACAAGACGTCCAGTCGTGTGTTTGATAATGCGTTTTCGATCGATGTGATGATTCACGCATGGGAACGAAAATTCGTTTACTGCTGGTATATGCGTGATTCGCAATGCATTTGGAGACTATTTGTACGAGAGTCGAATGCGACCAATTTTAGTAAACGCAACAAAAACAAAACTAAGCAAGATATGACAGTAATACCTCATGACATTAGTTTTTCGTAGTAACAGCATTTTGAAATTAATGCACTTGGCTAATGCACACCAACAAAAAAAGGAAGAATATTAACAACGTTTCTACTACTCGAGTAGCACACTTTTTTGTTGGGCTGTAAAAAGTGTCAAACCGTTTATTTTTTATTTCTAAAGGAATTCTGACCAGCTTTCTATTGCATGGCAAATTGCCGAGTTTTAGTTTTGTCTCGTATTATAGCCTACAGATGAACATCTGTGATGAGTTTAAAATAATAGTTAAATGTAGGGTAGCTGAGATTTATTATATTTATACATGAATTTTCCCACTTCAAAACTGTACATATCTTTTAATTTATGCCATTGGATAGATATTTGCATAAATTTGGTCAATACATGACTCTGCTTCCTCTACCACTCTGGTTGGTTTATTTAAGACAGGATAGCAGTCACTACTGCATAGAGTATCTATATATCGATGTGCTCTGTTATCATTTGCTGCATTTATCGCCTATAGCTCCCCTAGCATAGTACATAGTATTCACTATTGTTGTTTGCAATTTTTGCTCTTGAGTCAGGCAATGATTGTCAAGACTCTACTACGTAATATTGAGGGTACACTACTCCGACAATTGTTTTCTGACTCTTTTTGCTTCCCAATAACTCAAACCATATGTTTTCACATCTACATATTTTGAACTGAAGGTCGTATCCCCGAGGATAATTCAAATTATTTTTAAAAAGGCGCTTAAACCTTTAGCCTGCGTTTAGTAATTTTCACTAATGAAACCATATCTTGGAAGTGGTGATATAATTGAATTTTCCCTAATTCTTATTTCCGACAGCACTATAACATCTGTGGTTCTGAACATGGGGATATAATTTCTCCACGCTTGTCTTGATGTTTAGACAAAGATCTCATGTCACAGTGCAGTTAAGACATATCATTCAATACCGTATTAACATGAGTCATAATGTCAGTTATGTTTGGCATATACTGCGAAGTGGGTAGTGATAAATCGTTATCAAAGTGGTTGTCGTGTTGTCACTTCTTAAACATTGACAGTCAAGAAACAATTACCAATATAATCGTCCGCCACAGATTCTTTGTCTCGTTCGCCTATGTTTTAGAGTAGGGGTCCCCAAACTACGGTTCGCGGGCCAAATCCGGCCCACGAAGCCATCTTGTCGATAATGAAAGAATAATATATCTTAGAAAAATTTGTCGATTTGGTGGAATGTAACATATCCCGAAAAAATGACAGTACGTATAAGACATCCGGCCCACGAACTGTTGTGTAATAGCTCATGTGCCCTCTGACAAAAAAGTTTGGAGACCCCTGTTAGAGCATCGACTAATGTTGAAACTAATTTTCAGTTTTGAAAACATTTTGTTGTTCAAAAATTTGAGAGCATCCAGCTCCCCCGATGCTCCATAGCAGGGGTCACCAAAATGGTGTCCGCGGGCACCAGGTCGCCTGTACTGACCACGTGGGCTGCACGCGGGCCTGTTCTGAAAATAACATTTACATTGATTAGTGTGTTCACTCAGATGAGTATCATTAATTTTATTACTGATAACATTAAGACAAATTGAGCAAATTTTGTATTTCAAAAGTGTGTGTCAAACTAGTAGCCCTTCGTATTAATCGGTAACGAAGAAGTAGCTCTCAGTTTTAACAAGGTTGGTAACCCCTGCTCCATGGGCACGATATATACCACTAATAAAGGTAAACCTTTGCAAAAATACGTGACGACTGTGGTTCAATCAGAAACAAACCTTTGGAGACAAAGTTCTTTGGTTGGCGTCGAAGCTAAGGCGTATACTTTTGTTGCAACCTGGACAATGGAACACTTAACGGAAAAAGCGCGTGTTAACCAAAAAAACACCTAGTTAGTATCAACTTGATTGTTGAATGTTGGGCGGATTGCTCATTCGCCAATTATGCGATTGGCTTTCGACAAACAGCTTTTATTCTTGAAAAAAACGGGGAGAACGACGGTGTTTTTCACTCCACCTGGCAGCGCTCCAAGGCGTGATTTACTTTTGGTTGGTTTGGTTTGGTTCATTCGTGCATTTCTGTGACTCAAATCACGAAGTAACAGGGATGCAGCAAGAGGAAAAACAATAACATCAAAGATCACAAAATAATTTCATTTTGGTGAGAATATAAAAACATCAGAAATTTGAGGTTTCAATGATCGTGTTCTAACATGTTGGATCACAGAGGGTTGGGGAAAGACCACCTGGGTCAAGTTCTCAGCCAGTCCTGTTGCTAGCACAGATAAATTTTTAATTGAAGACATTTCACAAGTAGTAAAAAAGTAGCAAAATGCATCGAATCAACGTCAGGTAAAATCAGCAAAAAAACAACAACAAAAATTGTGGGGGAAAAACATGCCTATGTACAAGGGGTGGGGTGAGCAACTGCAAAAGTAAATGATAGGAGGGAAAAGAGGGGCATCGACACAATATTACAGAAAAGTGACTAGCATATGAAACGAAAATCAACAGGAATTATGGCAAGATAGCAGGACTTTTTATACTGTTTTCCAAATGAACAAGGCGAATGAGAATAAACAAATATAGCGAAGAAAACAGGAAAAGCGAAGTAGGTACAGTATTTGTTTCGCACAAAGTCTGTCCATCACAGTGAAGGCCTATACAACAAGAGTGTAGCAGCCACGGATGGTCCGCAGCAACATGTGCTCCAGCAACGAGCAACAACACACGCCATACTGCCGGAAAAGGAAACACTGTGTTTCACTTGCCACCACGAAAGTATTATTCTATTGGTGTGGGCGTAGGCATCAGTAACAATCGTGATATTTAAGAAGACAAAGCTGGTGACATTACGGTTATACTGTAGCCTGGGTGAGTTTCTAGGAGACACGTTTGCCATGTAGACATCTAACTCAACATTGCCAGCTAAGGCAGGCAATAGTAAGTCTTATTGGAAGTCTCAGTTTTTGTCCTCATATCTTTTCATTCACAAATTCGGGGAAGTAGGTTTCGTACACAGCTTTTATTTTTTGTATTTACCCAACTTGGGCTCGTATTCGACAAGGCTCAAATCGAAGCGTAATTTGAAAAAAAACTAAAAACAGCCTGTTTGGTAAATCGCTGTGCTTTGTGACAAGCCATTGTTAGTGCAATCTGTGATTATTTTTCTCAAGCTTTCAAATCAGCGTACTTCAGTCAACGAATCATAGAATTTCCGTAGGAGATCACGCATCGAACGCAAAAGCTAACATATGAACAGACCATTCAAACCAAACTCACTGCAGAAGCTTTCGCACGCAAAGCACAAAGAATTGTATGAGTTATATAGTGAAAACAAGACGTTTAACGTTGTACATTAGCACGGCACGCCAGCGTGCTGCGTTAAACTATGAATACGGGATCAAATATCATAGAAAAAGAAGTGAAACAGAACAAAGAGAAGAGTGGTTTTCAGCGATGATTTGAAATGACAAAAAGAGTTCAAGGGTCACTGAGCATACGACAAAGGTCATTAAGCAAAGTTTTGTTTGTTGCATGGGAATGGACTGTCGTGAAGACACCGGTAAACACTACGCACAACACACCAGCAAACACTGCGCATCACAAATCGAGTTATTTCACCTGATGAGACTAGAGTCGTGTCTAGAACTTTCAATCATCTTCTTGAACTTGACCAGGTGCACCATCTTTCTGAGGTACTTGCGCTTTAGCTTCCGGAGCTTTTTAGCAACTGGGGAAAACGCATATTTAAACATAATTATTGTTTATTGCAGTCCAAATACATTTGCAGATAACCGGTGGAGATTAGTTCAGCAAGCACAATCACGTGGTGTTCTTAATGTAGATTATAAGCATAAATCTGTTAAATGTCGACAAAATTTGTTACGACAAAGTAAAAAATATTCCGTTTTAAGCCGGCAAGCAAATACTACCTTTTTATCATTTCACACAAACAAATATAATGTTTTCTCGAATGAAAACTTTTTGAAGCCTGCACGTCAGTTAAAAGGACCCAAAACTGGAGTTATTTTCTTGTATGCTGACGTGTACATTTAGGCTCTTGCACCTACGTGTATTCATCCATAACACGCATTTCTGCACAAATGTCAACACAATTTCCGATTCGAGGCGTAATGTATCAAAACAAGCTTTCTGTCAGATAATTATGGACACGTATGTTTAACGACTCGAGCGAGTCAATACTAAGTAAAATGCCAAGTGAACAAAGCATTTCTGAATTAAAACAATTCAAAATGCTTCATCAGGATCGTATTCAGGGTCGTCTTGCTAGCGAAAATTTGGGGGGGCCGAGAAGACTTTTTGAAGTAAAGAGCAACACTTGTTCAAGAGCAAATAAGAGCAATGCAGGTGAAGCAAACACCTGCAGGTGGATAACGCACAGAAATTTGTACATTGATGCGAAGTTGAAACAAATAACAAACAATGCATTAATGCAGGTAGTCTTTGATTAACTTTAGTCTGAATTCATTTAAAGCAAAATTTTACTGCGGCAGACCTGAGTTGGAACCAGAGTTTTAAACGCGCCTCAATTTGAAGCCCGAAACTGGCTAGAGCCCGACATCACAAGTTTAAACTCGGCCCGAGCCCGACATTTATGTTGGAAGCCCGATTTAGGCCCGAAAGCCAAATTTACCGAGTCAGTATCAAAAAACGTAGTGCACGGCTATAGCTGCAGGTAGGCCTACACGGTTTTATCACAACCAAAATAGAAACCACCTTGACCTAATGTTGGCTTAAACAAGCACAAACTTAGCTTGTTAGTCAGTGATAATGCTGCGGAATGTAAAGCTTCTCACGAAAAAGAGAAACTATCTACGATGATCTATAGGCATAAAAGAAACTATTTAGAAAAGCGCTATAGGCACGAAAAAACGGTTTGTAGGTCATCGTTTCTTAAAACAAGCCAAGAATCGCGTGAGTGATTGATCTTTTCAACGCAATACCATCCCCTGCTAGTAATGTCGTCACCGCTGTCGCCTTCCCAAAAAGAGTGTGAGACTAATCCGAGCAGAGAACAAAAGAAAGCAGCTGTGTTTGCAAATAGAATGTGCTGAAGAAAAATCACAATCACTTCACTCACAGAAGTCACCGCGCTGAACACAACAAATGTACGTCACGAATGAAAAAAATCGTTACTCTGAATGTTATAAAAAACTGTTTTAATGCAGGCCCGAAATCTGCCCGAAGCATTTCGACAGACTTAAGACCGAACCCAACCCCAAACCCTGCCCGACCCGAAAAGCCAGGCCCGACCGAGAACTCTGGATCGAACACTGGATCAGGCGTGCAAAAATGCGGTCATGCACTTGCGCCGCGCTACCATAAACTTGCAGTTCGCAAACGGGATTTGCAGCGACGCAGCAGCGCATATATAGAAAATAAGGGCCTCATCAAGTGTAAGTCTGACCATTTCCATTATTCTCACCACGCGCCGCTCACCGCCTCCAAGCCGGAACGCCGGAGAGCGGGCAAATGATGGAGCGCTGTCCCCTGCCCTTTATTAAGGGGGGCAACGTGGGCAGAGGTCCCCTTTCATAACAGTATCATATGTCATTTCATGGTTTATAAAGATCGACTTGAAAAAACGTTACTGCAGCTATTCGCGCACCCAGAACATTCAGAATGGTTTTCTAGAATTTTTATTATTATTTATGGGTTCAACATTGTTGCTGAACAGAAACAAGCATAAGTGGTAACGACGTTTTTGCTTTTTATATGTTTCCATTGCCTCAGCTGTTTCACTGCCCTCCCTGCCCTACTGCTGCTCTGGCGTCCTGCCTCCAAGCATTCTTGCGGTGAAATACAAAGTTCCCAAGCTGTGGTATCTCGTCGTTTTAAAGTTCAGCAAAATAATTACAAACAACTGTACGAGTGCGAGAATTAAAACAATGTAGGTTGTACATGTACATATATTTAACGTAACCACCGAACTTCGCATTTCACTGCAGGAACGCTTCATGTTTCGATGGTCTGTTGTCTGCTTGGTTTCATTTATAGTAGCAATGCAAACTGTGTCCCAGGCCTATATCATGCGTGACGATTTGGCGATAGATTCTTCACTTTAAATTGTTGTAAAAAAGATCAAAGTAATGCAATAAATTTTTCAGAAAGAACATCGTTGGGGCCTGTTAAAAACACTTTCGGCGCCAAGTACGATACATTGTAAAACGTATTATTTTTTTTAGCAGAGCGCAAGCATACGTTCTGAAAAGTACTTCACTGTTGTTCTCGCCAAAACTACCATGCAGAAATCTGTGCCCTTGCACGTACTTTTGACAACCACGACTGTCAATGAAATTATTTGAAAAAAAACATATAGACTCATTAGAAACCCTAGATTTGAACAGAAAACCCTAGTTAGGAAGATGCACAAAATCAGGTGAATCTTTCTACTATCGAGGCAAATAATATTCTGTCAGTCACAAACAGTACTAGTCGACATGTGTCTTTGCTAATGAACTGTAAAAACAAATATTTTCCAGATGATAACAAATGTATAACAATTTGCATAAAAAGAACAAGCTCACACATACAGAATCCACGTTATTTTAATCACAAACTAAAAAGGATTCTTCCTCATTTTTACTTCCAGAATGAGTAGCAGGTCTCAGTTACTTAAAATCACGTGAAAAGGATAAGTCTTGAGATATTTTAATCACAAGTTACAAGAATTCTTCATCATTTTCACTTCTAGAATGAGTGGCAGGTTCATGTTTTTATATTTTAAGCCTTTCTTTGTGTCTCTTCACCGTTGTACCATCCGGACCATTTGTAATTATTTTTGTTTGGTTTCCAGTCGGTGCAGCTCTGATTCTTTCTGGAGATAGCCTTACAAGTAGACTATTTTTAACTGTTTCCCCTTTCAAAGAGTTAGTGGTTCTGGTTTTCATGCAATTTATCTGTGAACATATTCTTTCTACACTTGCAGAAGTGTGTGGTAAAAAAGTCACACTTGTCATGAAAGATGATAACAAAGCAAATCACTCATACCCTATCTTAAATCACTACTACGCAGTAAAATTTGAAAATCCCCAGATCTTCGGAAGAAAAATCCACAAAGCCATTGAAAACCCCAGATCTGAGGCCAAAACCTCAGGTTCGTCACCACTGTCTACAACGTTCAAGTCCCTTGCTATTGTTGCGTAACGTGGCACGAGACTTGTACATGGCTTTTTTTCTCTAATTCTCACTTGAGATGAAGTTTTTATGGGGTAATTCTTTTGCACGTGGCAAAGTTCTGGGCAGGTAGTTTTGCTGTGCCTGTATTTCTCACATTCGTCAATAAAATTTGGTAGGGGGGCATACAATCAAGTATTCTCCCCGGGCATCACTAGACCTCTGCACGCCCCTGCTTGCAGACAATATGCAACCACATTCTTCGCATTACTCAATGGAACATGCATGTGAATAAATTTATGTTGCAGATTGCAGTCTGTTTTCTTCTCATGATTTAATGTGTGGCTTACAGAAGATTACAGTATGTATTGCATACCTTCAGGTTTTGGTTGTGTGCATGCTGGGGTCGCGAGCACTCAACACAATTTGGCTCTTTCAAATTAGGGGACGCTACAGAAAAAAATTGGGAAAGACTGCCTATTGTTTTGTACAATGGAAGTAGAGGCCTTTGGGGGCCCAAGTCTCCCACAGCATGACGAGTTGTTAATTACAGTACCTATCACGTTGTAGTTCCAAATCAAAAGAAGTTGCAAGACACCTGTCATGGCTGGTCAATTTCTTACTAAATCGTTTCAACAACCATTTTCAACATTCGCGCCAACGCGCGCGGCGACGCCAGAAGAGCACAAATTTAATGCAAATAAATTATTGCTACCATCAACTAACGCGATAGTAAACGATGTCTCCGGCTCGAGAGTTGTACTACTGTTTCTGTTGTGATGTCAGTAATAATTCCAGGCTTATCGCCGGAGATGCACGAACCTTCAAGTTGCTTATGGACGAAAGATCACATATGGAAAAAAAACGCTTTGCACAATTAAGGAAAGCAATAAGAGGGAATTTTGCTGTTACTTAAATGGCCAACTGTCCGTATTTACGCCGGATTGTCCAGTATTCTAAGCGTTTGTCCTCCGTCTAGCCGGAAGTTAGTCATTCTCCTTTTCAAATCTTGTCATTACATTACAAAGTGATCTCAACGTGGACAACGGCGCAAGCAAGCGGAAACGGGCGCCACAGACCACTTGTGACACTCCGGAAGGAATACAAAATCAAGCATAAAGATGCTGAACTGAACTGATCCATACTGGTTGATTTTTGCATTCAACAACAAACAAGTAAATTTTAGTATGCAATGCTGCTTTGAGCTAGCTAGGGGAACCACTGACACTGCGAAAGCGTTTTGTGTAGCAATGATGATTCATTTACAATGATTTAAGTTAAATGTCTTTTGAAAAACTGAAGGTCATGTCATGGTGTACTATGTTGCACGAGATTGAAAAAGAAATGGCCTGGCTACCCATCTGCTTTTGCAGCAACAAGTAGGTACGTTTAGTAATGTTCAGAAATTGTGATATGAAGTGAGCATGAACTGTGATTCTAGTCCAGGTGTACTACTTCATTATTGTTTCGTCACAGTGGAAGCCGGAAGGCCATATAGTAGTACAGTAGGTGGTATTGTTTCGTCGTAGGCTACTGTAGCAAATAGGCCTACTGAATAGCGAAATGTCATTTATATAATTCGTAATCATATAGCAAATCAACCAGGTTATGCACAGTATTGACAGAAATGTAAGAGTACGGTGTGATGATGATGGATAAAAATGTTTGAACTCACGGTGGATGCAGATTATTGTGTTAAATTTTCTCACCAGGGCCGGGACAATGAAGGTCAGAAGGATATTTTTCAGGGGGGGAGGCAATAGTGTTTTTTTCCAGGGGTAGCCGAAAAGATTTTTCCAGGAGTGGGCGCATAAGTGGTGAAATTTCATTTTCCCACTCGAAACTAAGAAAACAACCTTTTTGCTAAAAATTTAGCAAGAAAATGTCTATTTTCTCTGTCCAGGGCGCACCAAAGCCCCCTGGCCCTCGTTCCGACGCCCATGGCCACAACCAGAAAAAATTCCAGGGTCAAAGTACGAGAAGTGACGACCCAATGCCGCTTTAACCCCTGATGGCTCATACTGCACATTTAAATTGTGTCACGTGACAAAGTTGGGAATTGGGATCTTACTCTTGACCCCTCCAAAAAATCCTGGATCCGCCTCTAGTTTTGCTGTATTATTTCAATCAAAAATACAGCGTTTGTCTTTCTCGAAATATATACTTTTTTCGAAGAAATAAAAAATGGATGAGTTTATACAAATTACGAATAAGCTTTTCCGCGTGAGCTGAAAAAAAAAGATGTTAATGCCAGGTGTGTCATCAGGTTTCGCTGGAAGGGGAGCATCAGAAAAACCACTATCAGCAAAAGACCGAAAGAACGCCATCACCTATTTTGAGAAAGAAGGGCACGAATGCAAATGGTGGTCGTCAGCGGTATACGTTGGTTGGGCCACTCTACGGTTTGATCAGAGCAGACGACGACTCAGCAACGAATTGACAGGCGTACGTAGCTAATTCTCGTTATTTCATACGCAAAGGTTGATTTACTTCCAGCAAACAAACTACATAAAAATTGTCTACGAACAATTACGTAAAACGGGAAAAGTTTGATGCAGACAGTAATAACTTGTTTATCAAGTTTCAATCTCAGACGCAGGCCAAATCGTTTTTATGCACGTGTGGATTGTTGAAAAATATAATCGCCCAACGTGGGGCTCGAACCCACGACCGTTGGATTAAGAGTCCAACGCTCTACCGACTGAGCTAGCCGGGCGCTGACCAACACCGGTCGTTGCATTTACCAGATCGCATTCCCGACGTGATTCCCAAGGTGCGACAAGAAGATTGCATTTGAACGAACTCGGTTTTCGGCATGCTTTCGAGGAATCAGCCGCCTCAGGGGCGCACGCAGGAATTTTTTGAGGGGGATTGAAATTTTTGAGAAAAATATTTTGCTTTCACTAAAGTACAGGCTACCTTATTTACTATAACATTTATGTCATATATCAGTGGTGGCCAAACTTGCTCTCTGTATGAGCCGCATATCGTAAAACCCAAGTTTCAAAGAGCCGCAACATAAAAATCTAAAATCGGTTGCAACACTGACAAGTCTATTTAGCGGAACTTCAGCATTCGTTAAAATAGTGTCAAGAACATTTTTACTATCTACACCACGGGTTGATTCTTTTGATGCGATTAAATCCAACAACTGTTCTTTTACAACTATATCAAAATTTTATATAACGAACAAATACAGCCAATTGCAGTTGGTCTTGCAGATCAGTTGACTCATCGAAAGCCAGACTTATTGCAGTGGAATTTTTTTATCATTTTGCAGCTTGTTTTCAGATTCAGCGTTGATGCATGATACTCGTCTTTCTACTGTGTGTCGTGAAGCTGGAGTTTGAGATATTAGACGCTGAAGTTTTCTGTTGTTAGGATCTAACATCGCAATAACCTCAGATATGTTTTTCTTCACAAATTCGCCATCTGAATAAGGATGTTTAGACCGGGCAATATTCCAAGATATCACGAAATTGGCTTCAGCAGTTGTGTCAGCTTTCTTACTACAAGTTTTCAAAAGTTTTGTTGTGAGTTTAGTGAAGATTTTAATTCCGTAAGCTTCTTCATCCTTAATTCCGACTTGTGTGTGGGTAGTTAGTGGCAAAGTTTTTTGTGTTTTTCTTCATAATGACGCTTCAAGTTTCTGGTTTTGTAATGATTGAATGAAGCATAACAGGTAAGACACACAGGTTTGCCTCCATTACCAGTGAATGCAGTTGCAAACCCCTTCTCCCATTTTGGTTTACACGTTCTAGTTTCACCTTCATACTTTCTCTTTTTGCAATGTTTTGATAACATTTTTCTTGAGCCACTCAATTTCAAACACAAACTCTGCAGGGATTGTTATGGAACTGAAATAAGCGCAGACTACAAAGTAACGATAAAAAGGCACTGTTAACCACCCGGTTTAACTGCTGAAACATGCTTGAAATTTGTTGAACTTTTTAAGGGCAATTGCCCCCCCGAAATTTTCAAAAACGTATGTATTTGTTAGGTACAACAACAAGTTTACATCATTTTGCCCCCTCGAAAAGGTCTGTTGATTGCGGCCCCTGTCTACGGTGGGTCAGTTTTCGGAATTTAAACACCAGTGACACTGCGGAATATTCCTCTTTCGAATTGCTTTTCCTTTAATTACAACGGAAATCTAGAAAATTGAATATATACAAGCCTAACTCGTGACTACACCAACCGAGACGAATGGTAGCATTGTTACACCATCACACATTCAAAGTCTTAAACTTCTGTGACATAATTCTTTAAGATTGGCAATTTGATGATCTCCATACACAAAAAGGGAGACAGGAGTGAATGAACCAATAACCGCGGTATCTCTTTGCTTAGTCTCCCAGGAAGAGTGCATGCCATGATGCCACGGAAATAATTGAGCCAAAGCTGGATGATACCCAGTGCGGTTTTCGTTGCTGCCGTAGCACTACAGAACAAATTTCCACTCCAGCAAATTTTCGAGAAATCTTAGGAGCATGCCAAAGAAGTATAAACATGTTTTGTCGACCTCGGAAAAGAATGGATAGTATATTGCCGGGTTCCTCGCGAAAAGTTCTGTGGGTGTTAGGAGAGTACGGTGTTGACTGGTGCCTCTTGCTGGCCGTCAAGTAACTGTATTCCTGCTCAGAAAATTGTGTTCGTGTCGACGGAGGTTATCACAACCGTTCAGCTTTGGTGTTAGATTCCGGAAATGGCGTGTGCTGTCACCACTCTTCAGTCTATATCAGGGCTCTTTACACAACGGCTCGCGGGCCAAATCCAACCTGTGAAGCCATTTCATCCGGCCGTAATACATTTTGCCAATAATTAAAAAATAATATATTCACGAAAAATCTGTTGATTTGGTAGAATGGAACATATGCCGAAAAAATAACATTACGCAAGATGTCCGGCCCTCGAACTGTTTTGCAGTAGCTTATGTGGTCCTCTCCCAAAAACTTTGGAGAGCCCTGGTCTATATGAATCGGATAGCCAGTCGTCAACGCGTCGACGAGGGTGTCACTGTTGGGAATTTCAGAATGAACAGTGCTTTTTTTGCGGGCGAATTGGTACTGCATGCGTGGATCTTCTCAACAGGGTCTTCAGCACGCATTTGCTTTGATCGATTTTCTGCTGCATGCGACCAAGCAGGAATTAAAATCAGCACTAAAAATTTGAGGTATTGTGTCTCTCAAGACGCCCAAGACCGTGTATTATGCACGTGAGCGAAAATACACTGCAGCAGGTGGAGACGTTCAAGTACCTTGGGGTGTATTCACAGGTGACGGAAAGTCGGAACAAAGGGATTGGTACACGGATTAGTAAAGCTAACGCAGTTCTGCGCAGGGGCGGATCAAACCAGTAAGCTTAGGGGGGCGATTTCAGTAATATTTGGCATTCAAGTCTCATTATGTGTTCACTATTGTAAGAGAGATGAAGTATACTTCACAACACTGCTGTGACAAAACAATAGACGACAGAATGGGCTTATATCGCGAATGTTGTTTTCCGAATTGTAAAAAATTATGGTGAATAAATATACTTTCGTAGGTTTTAGGGGGAGCGATCGCCCCAGTCGTCCCCCTTGGATCCGCCTCTGGTTCTGCGTAAGCTTTATTGCTCCGTGGTGACGAAACGGGTGCTTTCAAAGATCGCAAAGGTTTCAGCTTTTAACTCGGTCTTTGTTCCGATCCTCACCTGACGTCATGAATCGCAGGTGACGACTGAAAGAATACTGGCAAAAGAACAGACGGCAGACATGGGATATTTGCGAAGAGTCACCGGTGTGACACTTCGTGGCAACAGCACAGGTCTGCAATCCGTGAAGCCGGTATCCCAGCCGTGTTAGTTCGGCCATGTATGGGCCAGACTGGCCCAGGAAAGAATAGCGAACTAAGTCCTTGGGATACAGTCTACACCCACTGGAAAGCGGCCCAGGTGGCGTGACCACATCTCCGGCCTTGCTTGGTCCCGTCTTGGTGTGGACCGAGGGGAACTTTCTGAGAATGCTGTTGATCGTGAGGTACTTCGGGTCCTCCTGGGGCTGCTGCACCCGTGACTCTCCCCAAAGGAAAGGGGGCACCAAAATGAGTGAATGAATGAGTGTGTAGGTCTACATTGAACCTTTCTATTTATGAAATTGTCTTCGTTGTTTTTCCAAAAGTAAATATCATATTCAAATAATTAGGCATACCTGGACGGAAACACGCGTTTTTGTGAAAATCCGTTAAAAGTATCAGACATACTGTAGAAGGGAAAATGGTGTTGACACCCTAAAGCTCAACCACGAAACCCTTTTAAAAACCTTTAAAAAACACTGGAGTCTTTCATGAAAAACTGAGTCGTCGTCCCAATCGGTTTTCATGTTATTTCCGACACTTTGCAACAACAGCGGGACTTATGGACAGTCTCGAAAGCATGGAAATTTGCAGTATGTTTGCGAATAGCCTGCGAAAATGTCTGGAAGGTCTATGATTGAATCCACAAAAATAATGCTAAACAAACCTTCGAAACAAATGTTATGCCAGTCGCCTGCCAAGTTCAGCTTCACCTTGCCCACAAGGCCTGGGTTGATCAAAAACGTGGTTAAGGTGCAGGCCCGCGAACCCTCACCAACGCAAGGAGTGTAGAGTCGTTGTTATTTGTTCGCAAACATGATGTGGATTAAAAAATACTTTCAAAGTGAGTAAAAATGACGTCCACAGTCAACAGCCAGACTCCAACTCACTTACAGCTTTTGAACGTGAAACGAAAGGCCCAAGAGGTCGATGAATATTTATACGTAGCGAGAGCTAATCAATTTGTTCAGTCTATGGGTCTTTTATTGTCATCATAATCACAAACATAAGTTTTCTCGCATTTTTCCCTCACACTTTATTTCCAAGGTAAACGTTTTATTTGTCTGTTTAGAACCAGAAAATTATAAACTCTACGTTTGCTGTAAACCATCAGCATTTTTTCTCTTTGAATAAGATTTTAGGACTGAGGATGCGTAGTATTACGTGAAATCGATTTCCTATACCAAATTTGCTCATGGGTTCAAACCCGTCGCTTTTGCGGAGACTAGTTATTTGCGACCAAAACAAATCCAGACATTACCCAAGGGTGTCTCCTGTACTCACCGGAAAAATGCGTTGAGGGGTCGGCGAACGTAAACGTTGCTTCGCGAAGCTTCAAGCAGAAATAATATGCTGCACCGGCAACTGAACTAGAATAATGCAAACTTCGTGTTTGTGGGGGAAAATAAACAGCATTCGAAACACGTTACAAGCATAAAGAGCAGTCTCACCTTTCCCGCAACAACGCTTTTTAAATTTTTGTTGAACAAACAGGGTAATGCATATCCTGCGGGGATCCGCAACATTGACGCATATAAAAAAAACATTAGAGCGCAGCCCTTTCAGTAAACGGAAAAACAATTCACCGCCCTATAGTCCAAGGTTCTCCAACCTTATTTCCACATTGCTCCCATCATAGGCTTGTGGCAATCTCGCGGCCACTTCAGAATAGAATACACTGCAGACCCGATATAACGCTGCTGTCGGGATCCACAACATCAGACCGCGTTATACCGAGGTATTTTATTACGTAACAAATGGTATACAGTCATGACCAAGAACGTATATTTCCATGACAATGTGATGTTTATACTAAAAACGAGTCCAAGGTTGACTGCTTGTCTATTATTTTTCCTTGCGTTCTCTCGTATTTCTTTCAAGCGTAGGACGTGAATCTTTGTCCACGTTCTGACACTCTAGCCCAGCTATGTCCAACCCGCGGCCCGAGGGCCGCATGCAGCCCCGTCAAAGGTTTCGTGCGGCCCAGTTGAGGTTTTCGCTGTAGTGAAAGTATCCCAAATACTGACAACCTGTCCTTTTTGATAATCTTAAATTTGACATTTTTGACGCAGGTGGTCCTCAGTGCCACTGTATCACGTCTGCACCACTGCATTTTGAATTTGAAGGCTTGCATTACATTAGTATAAGCTAAATTAAGTTTCCTAAGATCAAAGTAAGCCATTCAATGTGCGGCCCTCATTAATATGTCATTCAATGTGCGACCCTGGTTAAGACAGTGACATAATTTTTGGCCCAGTAAGCCATTTGCTTCGGACATGGCTGCTCTGGTCACTGCAAGGCCCAACGGTCTTTACGGCGATAATACCTAACATACGTCATACGTGGTCTGGATTGTGGCAAAACCGTATGCAACTGCGCATTTTGAGATGTTCAAAATTATTTACCTAAAAGTACTGTAACGCAGCAAATCAGTTGTGAAATCGGGGTCCACACTCAAACCGCGTTATATCGGGTCTACAGTGTATTTACGAAAGCTTGCAACAACGTCAGCAACAGCAAAGTCACCGCGTTTATAAAGCAAAATCTGGGACCCTCAAGACGGAGACGCGCAAAAATATGTCTCAGGCCTCGAGGCTCAGTCACAGGAACTTTGTCCTGTGAAAATTAACAGCAAACGGCGAAACCACCTAAAAACAGCTACACCGGGAATTCTAAACAGCGCTGAAGTCAGGGGTGACCATTTATGCCAAAACTAGGGCTGGCCAAGTAGTTGACTCATGAGGTAATTTGTCAACAATTTGTGTCTCAAATAGGTTGTCACACCAATCTGCAAAATTCGGAAGTCCTCAATTGTTTTTCTCATTTTATTTTGTAGCTACATGCAAGTAATTTTTCTGCCCTTTGGTGTTTTGTATTTTTTATTGCATTTCTGTTACTTCGTGGTTTGAGTCACAAAAATACATGAATAAACCTAGCTATCTGAACAGGCAGTTGAAAAGCATAGATTTATATCTACTTTTGGAATCCTCATTACTCATCAGTAAGCTACTCACTAGAGCTGCAGAGCACAGTGTTACACAAAAAACGCATTGCCTTAGTTTACCTGGTGAAGAGGGGCAGTCTTTCTTTCTGTAACCATTTCAATAGCAGCTTGTTTGAGCCCTTTCTCTGGCCAACTGGGGAAGGCCGCGGGTCCAGCAAGAAACGACGTTGTTTTGCTAGAAATGCGATTTTCTGCCCGAATATTGGTAGACAGCAAAATTTACTGAAGTAATCGCGAAAAACAGGATCACTTTGCAGCACATGCCAAAGTGTGCGAGAAGAAAAATCCAGTTGCTCCATCTGCGTTGTACAAAAAGTGGTTGTGAAACAATCAAAAATTTCGTTGACACGACACAAAAATATTCGACGCTACCGTTCAGTATATGACAAATTTTCACTTGTAGCCTCCGACACCTAGGCGGCATTTGCTGCGTGTTCTCAACAACCTTGTTGGTAGAGGTGGGCAAATAGCGACAAAAGTATCGAGCTACTATTTCAGTAACGATAGCGGTACAAGTAGCACCGCGATTTTTTCAAAAGTAACGGAAGAGGTAGCGAGCTATTAACACTTAGCAGCTACCGCTACTTTGGTATAAAAGTTAGCCAAAGAAAATGTTGCACAAGAGCACTGCATAGTTGCATTCGTTGGCTACAACTGCTTTTCTCGCTGTTTTGCGCTGACTCTGCATGGTTGGGATGCGGTAAGCGTTTGAGCCGAGACAAACACTCAAGAAAAACGTCAGCAACCATGACAGATCTGCAGCACTTACGAATTGGAAGTATAGGCTACCGGTTGCTGCGTAAAAAATGACTTAATTATTGGATTAATTATGACATTAGACCCAGCACTTCACTGCGTGATACATAATTAGATTTATTTTGCGTCATACTCACGGTTCATGTCACAAGGGTACACGAATAATACAATAACACAAAAACGTTAGTCATAGCGCAGTACAGAGCAAGTGTTAGATGATAAACACAGGTCACTGAAACAACGCACCAACCATAACTGCATCCATTCATCATTAAATATTTATCCGGCAGAGGGAAAAAAAATTAGACTTTGAAGTAAGTGGCTAAAATCGTCGGATGGTGATGCTCACAAAAGCATGTACACTGTTTTTGGTCAAGGTTTCAAATGTTTCCACGATAATTTTAGCTTGAGGTTGCCAACCATATGTTTTCACTAGATTTAGTAACAAAATTTGACGGCTGGTATTTTACTAGTTTTGTAAAATCAATTGCAATACGTATTTTGCTTGCGCACATTTTCGATAGAGGAATTACAAGAAAAAAAAATTATGAGGCGCCACGAAGCACACAGAAGGCATTGCTACGCGTAGGCAATGCTGGAGGAAAATAGACACCAAGACAACACACCAGCAACTACTACAAATTAAGATTTGTGAAAAGCACCAGACTTTTGAAGTGATCAGATAAAAAAATTTGATGAAGACTTACACTACAGACAAACGAAGTCATTGGTGTGGGCGAACACTTACATTTCTATGTACGTAATGCATAATTCGGCAAGCTTTGTTGAATGCAGGCAATTCGTGAGTGGCGACAGCTTTTGCTTGACATTTTTTGGCTTGGGCTGACTTAAGTGCATTTTACTGTATGCGTAGGCTGACGCAAGTTTATGTTAATGTTGCGGCATGAGACATACTAGATTTGACGGTCGGGCAAAAAAGCACTTTTTAATACTTTAACAACATCCAGGTTAAGTGGTTTAAGGGTACTAATCGAATTTTGGGAAGATATTCAAGTAGTGGCGTGGCAAGGGAGGAGGGGGCTGTGGGCTCCGGACGGCACTTTATGGGGGCGGAAAGTTGTTAATTAAAAGTAATTTTTAACAGTAGCTTTAATTCGTTTCAGTTTTTGTGTTTAGAAGCCCTAGACTGGTAGCCTAAAATAACAGGAAATGTGGTTGTGGAGTGAGCAAATTAATGAAATTTTTACTCAAAACTCTGGGTCAAATTCAGGATGCTAAAGTTTAAGTAGCCCTGTATTTGTCGTGAAATCAGATCTTTTTTAGCAAACTCACTTTGGGGAATTTGTCCCCCAGTACCCACAACTTTCTCCCCAGCCAAAGCCATTTTCCCAACCCCAGTCAAAAGTCCTTTGAACAAAGGGCAGAGAGTGGGGCCTACATTCGACCGCAAGCTAACAAATGTTGCTGGTTCATTAGTTCGCGGCTTAGATTGTGCCCCCACTCAAAATCTAATCAAAAAGGCCTGTATCACGATAAATAGTCAAAGCTACGTTAATCCTTTTTCTTTAATCTTTCGATCCTTATCAAGGTCCCAACGGCACATCATTACATCAGCATCACCTTACAAGTACAGTATCCGTATTGACGACGAATATTTCTAAGCACGTCTCATGAGATTTTCTGATGTTCACTGGAAGATTTTCAATAAACAAGTGCTACAAGCCACAGCCTAGTCATTTAGTGGGCTTATCAACATTAAATTTTGGCGGAAGAAGTGAAGAACTCTGCAAAAGTAAAGTTGCTCAGTTTCAATTGAACTGATTTTTTTCTGTATGACGTAATGGTGTAGAGCAGGGCTAGTCAATTATTTTAAGGAAGGGTCCATTTACTAATGTCAAAAATTTTCGAGGTCCGGTCACACCCATAAAATCATGCAAATGTGACATGTCTTGGATTGTTCTAACACAAAACATAGCATGTGAACATAATACGATTGCATATCTATACGGTATATAAATCCGGTAAATGGATAGAGATATTAACGTAAGTAGTCAGCGTTATTTTTTGTTCTGCTGGTGGGGGTAATGGCATTTTCTGCTTTTTGGAAGTTACTTAAATTTTTGTTCCAAGATAGTGATGCGAATAGAAGGTAGTGGTTAAGGTTTTTATTTGTGATAAACATACGAAAGTTGTTCTTTATGAAGTTATTTCTTGAAAGCGCGGACTTTCAACAGTCAGTGGCGTAACTAAAGGTTTGAGCCTGAGGGAAAACGTAGCTGAACGTGATCCACTGGCCAATCTAGGGGGTCACCAGCCAACACTCAGGGAAAAAGTTGGGAAATGATGGTGAATTCGGATGTGGATGGCTTTAGTAAAACACTAAATTGCCGAACAATAATAAAAAAAACAAAGAACTACTGAAAACCAAAATAATACTAAAACAGAAGTATAGGCTAAGTGGTGGTCCGAGTTTTAGATTTAGCTTGCAGAAGGGGACATTTCGCTCCTCTGGTAGCAGCAGTCAGATCCAAACACAGTGAGAGCCTCCAGTAACAATTTGCGAGGTGTGGAAAAAAATTTGGGGATACCTTCTGTTGACAAGCAGTTTTCAGTTGTGCAATCAAAAATATTTGTTTCACTGCTACTACATTCTGTTAGAATTCAATTACTTCCAGTTGATTTTTGGCTGCGTCCACACCAGTGGTGTCAAGCTGCCGGAGCTCCGCTCAGACACTTTCATCAGTGGGTGATGAATTGTTGCCTACAAATATAAGCGAAAATGCCAGGGTTGTCCATGGGACATATTTATCTGTCCCATTCCCATCCCATAGCAATTTATGCCTGTCCCGTCCTATCCCATCCCACGGGACGTTTCCCATGGGATTCCCATAAGATTGACATTCCAATGGACAACCCTAGGTTTGTCCATGGGACATATTTACTTGTCCCATTCCCATAGCAAGTTATGCCTGTCCGATCCCATGGGACGTTTCCCATGGGATTCCCATAGGAATCCCATTCCCATGGACAAGCCTGGAAAATGCCCAGCAGATCTTCAGTACCTATAAAATTTCCAATACATCTTTGGCCCACACATGTGCGTAGTGCATGTGTTTTGCTATCAAACTGTTCCGCAATGTTGGTAATCAACTTTTCAATAAAGTGAATATATCTTGAATCTTCTTGCTTTTACTTTCCCAAAAATGACTCGGAAAATGACTAATTTTGCTTGAATGACATGTTTGAAAATATTACACTATTTCTAAAAAGTGATCAAATCATAGGCCTAGTATGTCTTTCTCTTTGCAATTTTAAATTCAAGTCGCTGAGGTCCTACACTACGTCAGTCAAAAATCCAACAGTTTCCCTTTCTTTATCATAGGTTTTCTTCACATTTTGTTGACTTCCAGCGAAAAAACGAAATTTCCTTCCTAAAGGACCAAAATCTCTGCAAAATTCTTCACTCTTACTCAAACATCTTTCGTGATTATCACTAGTGAATTTGCAAAATTGCATTGTTTTCGGCAATAAAAGGTTTCATCGCTATTTTTTGGACTTGAATCCACTATTTTCATAAGGAAAGACTTTTTAGTTACGAGCTATTGTCAAACAATTATGATGAAACAAATACTTAACCAGATAAAGATAGCAAGCCCAACTCAGGTGTGCAGTGTGCATTGCAATATAGCTGAGCACCAGCTTAATTAACAATTGTCAAGTGCTTGCAATCACTCATACACTTGGCGAGGAGTTGCTTTTTTAGAAACATGGCCAAAAGCGCAAGATTTTGGGATAAAAACGTTTGGGTAAAGAATAAACGTTTGAGAAGTTGACGAGGTCCGGTCGGCACCATCCAAAGGTCCGGATTCGGACCGCGGTCCGCCATTTGAGTAGCCCTGGTGTAGAGGAGTCGAGAAGTTTTTAATTTCTGGAGTCTCGGTTTCGAATGTTCAGGTCTCTGTTTCAGTTTTTTTCTACAAATAAACCCCCGGTGTTGAAGTTTTAATTATAAGTCTTGGTCTCGAAAAATAGCCAACCGCCAACTACATCCCATTCTTGATTTGAATACTCGGTTTCACTAAAACACCCGCAAGTTTGTCCGCTCGATCGCAGCGTTTTTTCTTCTCTTTGGAGTAAACCCTGAGACAACTTCACATTTACTTCATACATGGTTGATCAAATTTCCAAAATGACACAACTTGCACGAAGCACGCTGCTCAGCACAACGTTAAGCTTGTTTCTCAGCAACCCTCTCTGACCTCTTATTGAAACTTAGGTCGGAAATTTTAAGTATAAAACTACTTTTCTTCCCGGGTTGAAGCAACTTGAAGGTGACGATTTTTTGAAGTCGTCGAGACAGCAGCCTCCGAGACCAAACTTGGTGAAAACGTCGAGGCAAAGAGCGAAACTTAATGAAAAAAGCCAAGACAAGACCGAGACCTGAATATTCGCGACCGAGCTCGATAGCCGAAATTTGTTCGGTTTCGCCCAATTTTTTAAAAACTTTCTCCAAAAAACTTGTGAACTTTGATGTTGTCGAGTTTTACACATTTTGCCAACTTTTTTGGTTTGATCTTGGATAGACTAAACAGCCAACGGGTTGAACTACGAAAGCTTTGCTAAGCGGCACCTTTTAAAGAATCGAGGCAATGGGCTGGAGATCGAGATAAGAGTCCAGCAGCCGTAGTCCTCGAAGCTGAGAACTTTAAGACCGAGACTCATGAAAACGGGTTTTAATTTACGACACATCTCGAGACTCGAGCCCCAAGAACAAGTCTAGTCTAGAGGCCCCATCACATCACCTGCTACAAACATGAAACAAGAGAATTGTTTCTTTCCATTATCTTTCGAACCTCGTTTTCTGTAGGTAGACAGAGATGGCGCAGAGTTGACACAAACATCACACAGTTTGAACTTTCTGCAATGCAGTCGGCCCTAAAACTGCGTCACAGGCACGATTATCGGCTTCACTGTCTTCCTTTCGCGGCCAAGAATCTGACACCGCCATCTTACCAGAGTATAATTTCATCCACTATACCGTACGTAGTGGGCATCATCAGCTCGTTTTTTCGATAGCCTACTACGTCCCTAACTTTCGTACAATTTTATCTTTTACAGTAACAGTACACTTACCAGCAACACCAATTCGAATCTTTAAGACTTATTTTAGTTGCAAAGTCTTTCAGAGTATTTGTACGCTTTCTGACAGGACCAATAATTGTCGTCAAGGTGCCGGTCTCACTTGGAGATTGCAATCAAAGGCCATTGATTGCAGTACTGTGACGACACAGCAATACTTGCTCCCGAATCACTGCAAACTCAAGCGTGACTGGGCTCTGGGCGTTGCACAGCAGACAGAGACGGCAGTAAAGCACGGTGCTCGAAATAAAAACTGAACTGCTGATATGCAGTGGAGTAACACAGGCAGAATATGATTGCACGCCCGACTCAAAAAACTGCTTTCATCGTCGTATTATTTTGCGTTTCAGGTTAGTTAAAGCACTCAGCCCAGCGGTACTGTGTAAAACTATCGAACCAGTCCGTGGCCTGGTGGTTAGTGCGTCCTATTCAGACGATACTGTTAAGTCTGACTGGTGTTACCAACCGTCCAAGGCCTCGGTCGGAAATTGTTGCTGTAGCTTTCATTTTCCTGCTTATGTGTCCACTGTACAGTTAAAAGTGTATCCTCAATTACGGTAAACTATAATTCGAGTACGTACGTCGACAAAAGATGTGCATTTGTGTAGGCTAGAGTGGTTTGTTTCAAATTCAGTCAGCTCTTAGTGTTAGGATTCTCGCTCCACGAGACTCTCAACTACGGCCCCTTTTTCCAAGAGTTAGCTCATCTTCAAGAAAACGTTGCCTTACATTTGTTGGGCCAAAAGTAAGGTATTCAATATCAATACCAGATTCTATCAAATCTGCTGCCACCTTTACCTTCAAATGGGCAATTTAAAAAACATCTCTCTTACATGGAAAAGATATATAAACTTAAAGATGAACATCGCTGTGGAGCAGTAGTTGAAACAGAACAATGTAAAGATCAGTTAATCAAAAACAAGATTTATGGGAGGGTGTAAGGTCTCAAGCTACCTTCCACTTACACAAAAGACGACCCTTAAGCTGCATACTCATCCTTCACTTAAGGCATTGCTCCAGGTGGACCCATTTCCAATGAACAGTGCCAAATATGAGTAAGCTTTTTGAACCATTAAAACATGTTATCACCAATGAACTAAATCCCACTCATATAGGACATCCACTGAGCGAAGAATAAAGAAATTGTATGTTCTTCCCATTAGACATGGTGGGCTAGGTCTGCAAAACCCTCAAGAAACTGCAAGGTTAGAATATGATAATGAGAACTTTACTCTGATCACTACAAAAGTAATAGACAAAATCTACAACCAAAAACTTGACTACAATTCAAGGGATCATGAACACACCGGAACCATCAAAAGCAAGATAAAACAACTCAAGGACTTGGAATACTGCAAATGTTGTGACAAACTAATTGAGAAACTTGATCTACAAGCACATAAAAGGAGTAATAAAAACTGGGGTGCATCTTCTTGGCTCTCAGCGGTGCCAATCAAAGCCATTAGGCATACCCTAAAATAAACAATAATTTAAGGATGCTATCTGCATGAGATACAACTGGTACCATATGTACTAAGTGGAGAAGAACTCAATGGATCATAGCCTTAAATACCAACTAGTCTAATGTATCAGTATCTGCCAAGATGTTCAAATAAAACCCACGCTTCTTCAAATCTCAGAAAATAAGCTGGATAAAAAAGTTACAGTTGCTGACAATGCAAGTTTAGTTAACAGCTGTGAGAAAACCTTCTTTGACATAAGGATTACACATCTTCTCAGGTCCAGAATTACTTTTTTACAGATCTACCAACAACATGAAAAAGACAAGAAGAATGGATATAACAAAGGAATTATTGACACAGTCCCGTTGCCACAGGGGGCTTTGGTGGGCTTTGCTCCCAAACAAAGTTCCAAGCCCCCAAATTGAAATATAAAGCATTATAAATCAGTGGAATTTTTGTTAAATTTAAATGTCAAGCCTCCCCGCACAAACCTAAAGCCCTCCTATTGATGACTTTCTGGTGACGGTTCTGTATTTACATTGAAAAATCATCATTACATCTCCTTGTTTTCACAATGTGGTGAGATGGCATCAGAATGTGCCAAGGTCAACAAAAGACTAGCTAAAAATAGCAAGAAGCGCTATGCATCAATCATGAACTACATTAGAACAAAGAAGAGATTCGCATTATTACAGAGCACCCTTGCTGCAATACAAGGTAACAGGTTTTCGAGGCAAACGGAGTGATGCTAACCTCTAAGATCTCAAGGGCGTTGACTTCATTGTAATTTCTAAACCATAATTCTTTCAAGAGTCCATATTGTGTAGAAAAAAATCTCATGTAGATACTTAATGAGTGGATGTAATGTATATCTCTTAAAATGTGATAAGTGGATATTTCATGGTAGCATGAATGAATTGTTATTGATCTTTGGACCAATTTTCACAACTCATATGCTGACCATACTTCGGTTTGTTTTTTGTGAACTCTTCACATATTCACATTAGAATATTTCTTTTTGTTAAACCTTTTGGGATCTGTTGCTATATCTAAAATTCTTTTTATTTATCCTTTTGGGATCTTCTTTCTGCTTCGGAGACGCTAAATTCCTTCGTTCTATCCACCGCTGGGTTCATCATTCCGTTGTTTTTACTGTCTTATCTTTTAATCAACGTTCCCCGCGTCCAGAGTTCTTATCAGCACGATGCCACCTGGAGCGCACACACTTTTTATAACATCTGTGCTCACATGTCGCGGCATTTCGTTTTTTAGCCCTGATGAAGACAGTTGTATCAACCGTCGAAACGTTGGCAAGTTTTTAACGTGTTTTTATGTTTTTAGCGCCAGTAGAGCCTGATTAAATTTGTTTTCTTTTGGGATCTGTTGCCATATCTGAAGTCCTACTAGGCAAGGATGAGTTCATTTCTGAAAACATGTTCTATTGAATAGCTCACTTATGTTTGGAATTGTTCTTTGGGGTGTGTCCATCTGGAACATACTCCTTTGGTGAAGGCTAATTTTGCTACTTGAGGATTATCTGCAAAAATAGAGAGTAGCTTGATGTCTTGCACCTAACCATGAAGTTTGTTTTTGATGAATAGATCTTTGCATGATTTTATCCTGATTACTGTTCCAAAGTAGCATTCACATTAATCTGTGAGTTTTACGCAAGTGTGTAAAAACCTTTTCTGTATCCCTTTAATTTTCACATAGATCTAGATTAATTATGAATGAATCAGTGCAGTGGCATGAGATTGAAATATGTACTACTCAAAAACTGTCTGTTATTTGTTATGAGAACTACTTGTGTTTAATTTTATTGTCAAATTTTTGTTTCATATGATTGAATATCATGTTGCTACTGTTGCGATCAGAAAGCCCGAGTGGCAAGTTCGCAAAGCTTCACACTGCGGCAACAAGCAACAATAGAGATCACAGCCATGATCACTCTTCGCGTACGCTAGTCGTTATGTTCAATCGTTCACGTGCTAGTATCATCAGAGATTACACTCCATGATCACTCTATTATTGCCTGTTCGCACCCTGTATATATGGATGTAATTCTTCGAGCACATCCCGTTCATGGCGAATCACACATTCAACGCAACGCCAATGGAGAGGTTGCAAAAGTACTCCTTTCTGTACTTGGTCAATTTGCCATTTTTATATTCTGCAAGAATGTAATGATTCTGTGCTACATTCTGTCAAATTTTGTGTTGAGCATGAACAACAATTGTTTTGCAGTTGGTTGTGCATTTGTTAGAAAAAAAACAGAACAATACAGACAGTCCCTACTAGAATTGAAGGCTTCTTGATGGCTACTCATATACAATAGGTACAAATTTAGCACATAAGATCAAAAATTTTAATACATTTGCATACCTATTCTGAAGTTGTACCTGAAAAACAAGACTTACCTGGACAAAATTGCTACAGGCATGGACATGTGCAAAATGTCAAGTGTAGAATACGCAATTCCACTACCCTAGCGCAGACCATGATAACATACCATAGTTATCACTGGATTATAATAGAACTGAAAGAACGCATGACCACAGAGGTAGTAGTCATTTCCAACCATATGCAGGCATCAGGACCATCAGAGTATTTGATAAGGTGGTGCTACATAATTTATGGTTTTGCAGATATATCATATTTTTCACAGTGTTTAGAGAAAATCGTAACCTAATCACACAAAGGGTCACACATGAAAAACAAAGATTACAGTAGTTATTATTAACTGGAGGTATATAGATGGTTGGCAGTAGAGATCGACTGATATGGCTTTTTTCGGGCCAGAACCGATACATCGGCCATTCATTGACCAATAGCCGATACCAATAACCGATATTTCCAAAATTTTAAAGTCTTGTTTTGTATTCCATTACCAAAAATATTATGTATTCTATGCCTTACCTTTTTTTCAAAATCAGGATTTATGAGCTAAAATTTTTCAAATTGCAGCAATTTCAATATTTTGCTAATTTTAATTAATCTGATCAATGGTGATGTTTTTGTTTCGGCGGCGACGACCGATGCGTGCTCCATGGTTCATCTTCTCTGCTTGTTTATGAAAACGCACAGTCTGCTGGCATTGCTGCAAGATAACTGCCTTGACTTGGTTCATTGTGTTTTCTTGTGCAAGTTGTCTGCATGCATGAGGAATACAACAGCGTTTTGTCAATACCTACTAAGGCCGATTAAATGGCCAATACGATATTTCAGTAAAATCTAAATATCGGCCCAATATATCGGTCTATCTCTAGTTGGCAGTGTCAAAAGTGTCTGCTCACTTGACGCTACTTTGGTGGATGTAGTAGATAAATCTGAAATAAAAGCAGATTCATAGTGTCATGATTTGTGTCTATTCGGTGTCAGCTCATTTGGACATAGCTTAAATTGTGTGAATTACAAGCCCAGGAATGAGGCTGAAGTCTATGGGATGCTGGAATTTTGCATCACTCCCTTTGTATTGAAAACCTTGGATTACTGGAAGGCTGCTTCTCAATTTAGATCCAAGCATTGTTCTTTTTTATGCAGTCCATCTCCATCACAGAGGCATACACTTAATTGTTTTTTTAACTCATTTCTTTTCGTCCCTCATATGTTAACCTTGGTGCATTCTGAAGCCACTGCACCAGTTGTTGTGAATACATTGAGATTGAATGATGATATTTCAATCTCAGTGACTCTTTGTTTGCATGTCATCTTTTTCATGATGCTAATAGATTTGTGAGTATATCCAATATGATTAGAGATCTGTGAGATAAGAAGGGTGATCCTCATATCAAAGTGAAGACATCAATTGCCTTCTTGCTCAGTTAAGCTGGTAGTGTAAAACATGTGTTTTTAGATACTTCAGACAACTAGGTTTTAAATGATCAGAGCATGTATTCTGAATGGCCATCAGTTACAAATGAAGTTTTGGATATTAACAAGTGCCGTAGTGTGTTGAACACATATGGTCCTCAAGTTGGAAAAGAAGTGGCAAGATCTGTTGTTTCAAGTCTTTTAGGTATTTGTTTTGTGGCAGACCCTGTCAGCTTTTACAACTGGAATGTAAATGTTTTTTTTATGATGTCGAATTAGTGCTACTGACCGCAACACAGGTAATTCGAACTAAATTAACAAATGAATGTTGGGCCACTGGCCGCAACACAGGTAATTCGAACTGAATTAACAATAGTTTACCAAAGATGGCACTTGTTAAGCCTGGGACGTTTACAGATTATTCATACAAATGCCCAAATAATAAAGATCCTGTCTTGATGTTCCCACTTATTAGAGTGATAGTTGTTTGTTTGGTTAATACATAAGATATGGAAAAGTGAGAAAGACAAAGTAACATTTTTTTATCAAAGGCATTGAAAACTATTTTTGTTAGGCTGGTTTCTTGCGACATGTGTTTTATTCACATTGATTTAAAATTACAGGTCATGGGCCACAACAGAGTTTTCCACCACCTTTATCTACTGATGCACAGGTAAACAGAGCTGTTCTTTGCCAACATAATAGTATACTGTATTTTGTATTAAGATAACCTCTATCATTACTAGTGAAAAATATGTAGCATTGATTTGTGTACAGAGAATTGCAAAACAACGAATTTGTCTGTTATCATGCTTAGTTTTTTTGCAAGTTAATTCCTGCATGTTTTTCTCCTGTACATAGACATGCTTTTCTCTATCTGGTTTTGTTGTTGTTGTATTTACTTAGTTTATCTGACGTTGATTCAATGCATTTTGTTACTTTTTTAGTACATGTGATTGATATGAAACATCAATTAAAAATTGATTTGTGCTAACAGCAGGGATGGCTAAGAAGTTGACCCATATGGTGTTTCAGCAACCCTCTTCGATTCAAACATTTTAGAACACAATTGTCAATTTGCTAAATCTGGAGTTTCTGATGATTTTATGTTTTCATCAACATTAAATTAATTTCTGCTCTTTAATGTTGTTGTTTTCCCTCTTACCTGATCCACATTACTTTGTGATTTGAGCCACAAAAATGCAGGAATAAATCATTACTATTACCTGTAGTAACTAATGTTTTAACTTTTCATGGGGTTCCTAAACCCACTTTGTAAAGTCATTTAACTTAAATACACTCTGCTAGGAGTTGAATTTATTTGGTTTGGATTGCCAACTATACTTCCAAAAAAAAGAAAATTCCTGGTGGCAAAAAGCTTTTTTCTCATAACCTGTCTTTACCATATGCCATGTGGCAGCATGCTTCACTCTTGCCATACAGATGTGTTCTCATGTGAATCTGAAGAACAGCCTTAATATTGGATTTGGACTGTTTAATTAAGAGTGCGCTGTAAAAAAGTAACTTGAGTTTTATTTTGTGACAAGCTATTGTTTTTAGTGGTGGTTTGTAAAAACACAAATGTTTCTTTGATGAAAATTTTTTTAAAGTAGAAGACAAACTTTCTGAAAGACCAGCTTAGTGTCACCTAGCTGTGTTGCTGTCCAAATTTGTAGCCAAGGTTGTTCTCTTATTTCAAGGTGTTTTTGTACTGTTTAAAATTTTTTGAGTATTCCAAAAAATCTGTCAGATTTTTAACATACATATTTATTTTAGTAACTTGTGGGAAAATGGTAATTGTGAGTTATACTCACTTGGTATAACCTGGCCTTTTTTTGTCATCAACATAATTTCACTAATCACATGCATTCCAAGAAGTCATTTCCAGTTTGCTTAAGAAAATATCAAAACTCTTTTTGAGAAGGAAGCAAAGCTTCTGCAAATGCTTTCAATGTATGTAAGGCTACTTGCTTTGTACACAATATGTACAATGCTCATAGCAAAACTACTTGCTTTCAATAATGTATACACTACCAGAAAATATCAAAAGGCAGCTAAACTACTTGTTTTCAACAATGTATATAATGCTTTCAGCAGTGGGAAACTACCTGTTGTGTAAGTTCCTCTGTTCATATCATGGGTTTGTCAGCATGACACATTTTTTTACAATTTTCAGTAAGACTAGCCTAGTAGCTCCTTTCCTGTCCAAAGTGGGAAACATATACTGGACTAGACATTGCTGATACATAAAATATAATAAAACTTGATGAAATGCAAGTACATATTGCCTGTGTATGAAGGGGGTGTGTGTAATTATTAGTGCTTGGAATAGATTTAATTCCTCTTTGCAGTATGGTTGCCCTTTTATTAAATGTCCGTTGTTGTTCTTAAGTTTTTGAGTAGCTCTATCTGAGATCATAAAACATGTTGCTAGATTAGTGAAATACTGGTATTTGTGGAATTGTGAAAAAGTGTAATTTTTTTATACCAGGCAATGTTATGTTTTCACTATTTTTTAAACTTTAACCCAGGGATGCCACATTTTTTGTGAATGTTGGTAGCGCACACATATGACATAAGCTTTACCATACAGCATGGGCATTCATATGCATGAAGTATAAAATGTTAAAAAAATTTTAAAACGTTCACGTACTTCAAGTTTTTGGTCACACGGCACAAGTGCGTGATCATGATCACATGTCTGCACCATTGCTCTAACCACTTCATCAAACTTGACCTGTATGAATTAATTGACAGTCAGATGCTGTGATCTGTCCTAGCAACATGGAAAATGACTGATAATTTTTACTTCCAAACCCATCATTGAAAATAAAAAAGTTTTGAATGTTTTGTTTGTTTCATAATTTTTTATTTAAATGATTGCATACAGTCCTTAGAATCAGATCAAATTATGTTGGTCGACTACATCTTCGAAATTATTTAGGTAATCACCATATAAATCCTAAGTTTGGTTAGTGTTGGTATATTGATAAATGTTCAGGTGATTCAGTCCAGTTTGGTTTGATGAAGATTGCATTTGCAAAGATAATTTTAAACACATTTTGCTATATAACAGGTAAAATGGAGTATGGAGGTAATATGCTTTGGGCTCACATTACCATTGTCTGAGCATGACACATTAAAAGACAGTGTCAACCTATACCTTGATTGGATGACTGTGTTGACCACCCAGAAGCCTGGAATACCATTGCCAATTCAACGTGAACCACTTCCTTATGTGCAAAAAATGATTTGTCATCTGCAAAATCTGTTTATTCTGAGGTATAACCAGCATTTTGAAACAAAATTTGCATATACTCTGATTTTCGCATTACTGTGCTGTAATTTAAAAAATTACTGACAAAGAAACTGGGTGAATTAATGCAGATAAGAACTTTTTTCTGTTAAATTGGTAAACCCTGCTATTGTAACAACTGAGTCACTTTCATTGGTTTGCATAAAATTTGTATATTGTGTTTTGTTTCGAAAGCACACACCCAGTTGTAGATGACAAATGTCATTATCTCAAAACTGTATTGTTGATGCAGTTGTTTTTATTTGAAAAAGTGTTTTTGGTATTCAAGGACAATACTATGTTTTAATGTACTTGGGGCAGTAGAAATCTGTGGTTTGAGAAACAACTGTATAATGATATTTTGTGGCAATGGTTATTCCCATTTTCCAAATGCATTCAATGCTTCATTGTTAAAGCCATTAAAGGTAGAAAGGAGTTTAGTTTGTGATAGACGGATATTTTCCAAATTCTGCTGCTTAAACCAGATCTTAAAAACGATAGTTTTGATTAAAAGAAATGATAATGTAAAGTGCAACCTATTCATCTTTTTTATATGATGTGCTACTACACAAGTAGAACTTATGTAGACAACTCATACACGTTTCACCTTCATGATTCCATTGTCCTATGTGCTCAACTTATGTTGTGGAATTCCGGTTGCACACTTATTTGCTTCATTAAAGCTTGAAATATATTGTCCCACTGAGCTTTGTGATTAGTTTAATTTTGGTAGCTTGTGATGTATCAAAATGTACCCCCTCGAACGCTGAGGGTTGCGCTTTGAGACTGAAGAATTGGGTTTGTTTTATGTACCGTATTTTTCGGACCATAAGGCGCACTTAAAATCCTTTAATTTTCTCAAAAATCAAAAGTGCGCCTTATAATGCGGCGCGCTTAATGTATGAATCTGATTGTTGATTTCTCACCTAGAACCAATTGTATGTGGTAAACGGTGCTATTTATTTAATTGCTAGTTACCATTTTTTTGTAAACAGGACATCGTGTTACGCAATAAATCAACAATTGCAATGAGTAGCGTCCTAGAGGAGCTAGCACATACCACAGATCACACTGCATTACTCCACGAAGCGCCTGACTACATTGGCTCACACCCAATCAAACACGCGCATAACTTTTATTTTATTCTGATCGTGTCTAGCGCATTTGGTATGTGGTGACAGATTAAACTCCCTCGTATGTAGCGCGACAGATTAAACTCCCAGTGGCGACTCCGGAACTCGGGAGTTATTGTGAAAGAGTTGAATACAGTTTGACTTGTCTAAGTTTTGCTTCATTTAATGCGCCTTATACTCCGGTGCACCTTATATATGAAAAAAAACAGCTAGCATTCAATTTTTGATACTGCGCCTTGTAACCCGGTGCGCACTATGGTCTGAAACAATACGGTATGTTGTTTCTATATGTATTGTGGTTTATAAAACAGCGTTTTGTTTTTAACTGACTGATTTTTGTGCGAAGTTTTATGGTCAGTTTGTCAGTACCAAGCGCATTTTTAAATTAAGACTTGAAAATATACCTGGTTCATACTAAGCTCTGTCGTAATTTTGCTGCATGGCACTATTTAGTCACGAATAACAGGATTTACAGAAATTAGTGCTCGATTGTTGCCAGCTCAAAATTGTGCTCGGTGATTGACTTCGTTAATATCCTGTAAAAGAAATCTATTGCATGTAAGAAAAACATTAAATGAAAGTAAGTTTGCTATCTTCCGGTTCTAAGCTTATGTTAGATAATGTAAAAACTATGTAATCCGCTAAACACAATTTGCTTGTATTATCTCAAACCAATAACCACCTGCATTGCAGGTCAGATGGCAATACAGGAGTTCAGCTTGGTTTGTGCCAGACTGTCCTCCGCGCAATTCAGGCTCTTGCTCACGATGCTAAAGCTCTGGACAGGACAACGTGGGAGACAATCTTAATGTTCATGCTGAAAGTCTGCGACAATATGCTTTCGCCCCCGTGCCAACCAAGTATGCAAATTTGCTCACATGCTTGCTAAAACAATTTGATCACATCCTTTGAACGTTGATGGGTAAGCTCTGTAGGGTTTTTTTAGGCGATTATTGAAAAGAAAACCCCAGCATTATTAATAAGGATAAGTAACACCAGTGGACCAAAGTAGACCGTTGGCAGGTCGCCAATTTCTGCTTTGCGCTGAGTTTTTGCTGTGTTTTATGCAACTCAAGCCGAAGCAAACAGTTTGAAGACTGTATTTAATTGAAATGTTGTTATAGTATGGATATCCTGCTGATCTAGGTTTGTTTGAGTTTGAATGGTGGTTTTCTCTTCAATAAATGTTTTTTTTCACCACAGATAGCCTATCAGAACAACTCTGTGATCAGCTGATGCAGACGCTGGCGGACATATGGCTTCTGGCTTGCTCCTGTTGCTTTCCTACACCGTCGCTTTGGAAGTCGGCACGCGAACTTCTGTGCAACTGGAGACATCACGTGCCTGTAGTCGATTGCTGGGCTAGAACTACAGCTGCACTGACCTCGAGGCAAGCAAAACAAGATGCGTTTTTGAGTAACAGCATCGGCAAAGCTATATCAGAATCTGATCTATTCAACTGATTGCTCTGTATGCTGTGCTCACTTGATAATGATCAATCTTTCTTATGAAGGACTGTTTTACGTCACTTTTGGCCATGCTTCCGAATTCCTCTGAAAGCAGAGCACTATCGCAGGTAGTGACGCGCATTTTGCGTTTTTCTTTTTGAAGCGACTGGTTAGTCTCGCTTCCTCATATGTTATTGCGAAGCAAATGTATGTGCTCCATTTCAATCTTCTGTCTCGGCGTTATGCGACCTCTTGCAACAGTGATCAAGACTGCGCAGTGCGAACTCTTTGTAAGATTCATGTCCTTTTTTCTGTCTTTTCTCATCTGATTTTTTCTTGTAGATTGCTGAATTTTCTGTACGGTCCAGACTTTCCACCGTTTAAGGTGCCGGAAGAGGATATGAAGTTCATTCCTAAGTCGATGACAAACGAAACGGTTGCCCAAACCTGGTTCCGACTCTTGCATATTATCGGGTACTTGGTCACTGAAGTTGTTTTGCGCACTTGCTTTTGTTTTGATCAAAGTGATCTTGAAAAAGTTGCGACGCTTGTTTTGCTGACGTCGAAATCTCTATTCACCACCTCGCCTCACCATTTGCTTATCCAGAACCGTCGCCAGAAAGTCTTTGATAATGAGGCTTAACGTTTGTGCAGGGGGCTTGACTTCTGAAAATTTGACGAAAACTCCACAGATTTAAGTGTTTCGTATTTCAATTCAGGGGACCTTGGAACTTAGTTTGGGGGTCTTCTTTGGGGGACTAAAACCCCCTCCGGTTATCTTTGTTGCGAATGGTTTCAATGGCAATTATGTGAATGTGCAGGCGGCTTGTACCGCATGACGTCTTCTATTTGTTTTCTTGCAAACTTGTATTTTGTTCCTTGCGTCTTCGTGCAATATTTGTTTCTCAACTTGCCTTACGGTTTTCTGTGCAAATCTGGCGCAAGCAACTGATACACGAAAATTGTACGAACGGCACGTCAGCAAGTAACCGATTTCATTTTCTTCGCAGTGACCCCGTTGAACTTTGCAATTCCAATTTCATCACCAAAGCTCCGAAGTTCGTGGAACACATGATGAGCACCGAAAACGTCAACGATGTGTCCCAACACCCGAGCCTTCGAATGCTTCCTTACATCTTTCTTAAAGCTATGAAGGGCGTGTCAGTATTGGTGGACGCCTTCCTGGGTATTGGATGAGTTGGCACGAGAACTGGAATAAGACTGTAAACGATATTTTTCGTGTTTCCTTTATTGCTGGTCAGAAAAGTGTATTTTTGGCGGAACTAAGCTTTTCTGCCCCTACCCACTGTTTTTTTAATAATACTGTGGTTCTTTTTTGCCAACCTGGTTATAAGCCGTCCATACACTTACTGGTCTTACTCACCAGTACAAAATAAACTAGATTTAAAACAAATTTAAAAACAAAATGAAACAGATTGGTAAAAAAATTATAATCGACAGCATCCACTTGCAGCGTTTCACCTAAAAACGCTTGCACAGAAAAATGTAACTAACTTTTCACATGAAAAATACTTGCGCGCATAAAAAGAAAAAAATACAGCTTTTCACATAAAGGATAAGACGTGCAAAAAAGTCTTGCTGCACACTGCCGTGTGACATTTTTCGGTAGCGCGTTAAAACTAGTTCTGTCGCGCTGCAGTCAGCCTGTGAACTGCCACGATGAGTGATGCTGATCTAGTTAGCATATGATCTCACTCTAGTTTCGGTTCCGGTACATTGTGCAATCCATATTCGATGAACGTAAGAGCACGCGCTGGCATCAATGCTTACCACCTCCGAAAAACTTACAATTCTTTCCTGACAGTTTTCGTTCGACGCGCTGTTGTGATTTTGCTGAGCGACGGAGCTCATGCGCGTTGTTTGAACAGGACTGAGCAACCAAGGAAAATACGAGGTCACCTATCCCCGTCTCTTGCTGCAAATATCCACCCCCATCACGCCGACCACCGCGCGGAAGTCTGGAAAGAATAAGAAGGTTTGCAGATATTTTGCCCTCAACGCGGTCGTTCTGTAGCAAGGGGTGTCCAAAGTGCGGCCCGCGGGCCCATTTCACATGACCCGCGGCTATGGTTTCAGGTTGTGTCGTATGCGGCCCGCTAAACTAAACCATAAATTACGCTTTTGTGTCGGAGCGACAGCAGTTTCTCGATACCTACGACGGTTCCCGTTGTGTTTTAATAAGCCGAGAACGAATACGAGCACGAAAGTCACCGCAAAATAATGTTTCTTATTCCAACCCGAAACAAAATGCCCGAAGTTTTCTGGCCCAGTGGTCCTCAAACGGGTGCCAACTGACTCACTAAGGCAGGAATTTTTAATTCCTGGGAGGAACTTTGCTCCAGGGAGGAAAAGCTGCGGTTGAACAAAACTTAAGTTTTTATTATTTTTTTATTCAACAAAAAACTGCACAGCGAGGTTGGTTTAGATGGGAATCTCTGCAGTGTACAAGGTGCTTTAACTTGAGTGACTGACGTTATAAATAGCCTCTTTGGTTCACAATCGTCTATTGTTTCTTCACAGTAGGTAGTGTGAAATTTTTGCAATTACATTTTTGTTGGTGAGAAATTGACAGCGTTTGGGTTCGTAAGGGGGGAATATAACAAAAACTTTAAGAACCACTGTTCTAGCCTAAAAGAAATTCCGAAGGGAATGCTGCCCTCGCGTGCCTTCACACGATCAAATTCGGCCCCCTTTGAAAATAGATGGAACACCCCTGATCTACAGTGTTCCTTTTTGACGTGCGTGCATGTGAGTGTGTGTGCGCACACATCTGTTGCTGGCAAAGATTTTCTTGTCTTGCTGTTGAACGCGAATTTTTGTAGGAGTCGCTGATGGAAGGTAGTCTGGAGCCGTCGATCTACTGTTCGCTGTGGTTATGAGTTGGTTTTATGTTGCGGGTCAACCAAGCATGGTGCTGATTTTGCAAAAAGAAGTTATCTTCCAAAGCGAGTTTCGGCCGGTCTGGTTGCCACCTGCAAAGCAAAATGGTTTAAATATTTTTGGCCTTGAACGAAAGAGGACCCGGTGGCAATGCACCGAATCACAGAGAGAAATTCGTGGAATTGGCAGCAAGGTTTCGTTTTCGTGGCGGTAAAAACGCCGTACCAGCGACCTCAAAAACTTGCTCAAGCGGTTTGAGTCAAACTGTCTTGCTTTCCAGACGCGATGGAATAAGTGTCATCTGTTCAGGTCTCCAGTGCGGTGCAGTGTTTCACTTTTTGAGCTGCTGTTGATACGTAGTGCAGCAAGAATGATCTGAGTGTTATTTTCGGATTAGCTTTCGTTTTAGACTGCTTCATGTAACGCGTTTTTGAAATTCTGCCTGAAAAGGTGGAGCTACTTTTTGATCCGGCAAAGAAACAATAAGATGCTCATGCCTTATTGCCCAAGGCTGCGCTGCAAACCTCAAGGCAGAAAGCGATTTTACCGATATATCGTGGCCTTCTTGTAAGGCTTTTCATTAGCAATCACTTTCAGTCAGATTGCGATCACCTTTCATGTCGCACATTCCCCCCAGCTCAGCTTGAAACTGTAGATTTGCTTCGTGCGACAGCGACAAGTTCTGGAATCGTGAAGCTTCGTGCTCTTAAATGTGGCGATTTACTTCGCAGTTTTTCTCTCAACAAAACAATCGCATTTTTAAACAACGAGATGGCGAAACAAATGCTTTCGTACATTTTGTTTGTCGCATTTTCGTTTTCCTCCTCCAAGTCTATATTCTCAATGTCGTCTTTTTCGTCACAAAGGGCGCCAGCAGCTCTTCGTTGTCGCAGCAGAAGCCCCCTGCCTCCCCCGGGATCAACGCCACGACAAGTCCGAGCCCGTCCGTGTCGTCCGTCACCCCACCGTCCGCGTCACATCCGGCCGCCCCCCACCCATCGCTGGATATGCGGCCTCGTCCGGCCAAAGACCGGCCTCAGTGCAATAGCATTCTCCACCTGTTCGGCGAGTGGCTGTTCGGCGCGTCCCTGGCCGGCTGCAAGTTCGAACCCCCTTACGCGAAGGACAGAGGTGGGTCGTGATCTCATGCTGTTCTTAACCAACGCGCGGGTTGATGTGTGTATATGGGTGCGTTGCTGAGGACGTTGAAACTAATCTCAGTCTATAGGTTGCGATTGTCGTATTCGAGAAATTGCGATTGGAAACATTTTTCGAAACGAAGTTGTTGAGTCATATAAAAGTTGTTGAGTCATATAAACAATTCTGTGGTTGTGAAATACTCGAAAAAGTAATTGCGATTTGGAACATTTGCAGCGACGAGCATTCATCCGAACAAAAAAACAAATTGCTGACATTGAGGTTTTGGAATTTGATGAGCAAATTATGGTTTAGCGTTGCGAAATCTATAAAACACTTCCAGGCTTATGAACTGTCCTGTTTGCTCGCCAGGCGAAACGAAAGTTCAGGGGTGATTTAAAGCACAAGTGGCGATAAAATTAGGAGTCAACACTGTAAGAAAGTTCTGCAGTCGCTTGTGTTTGACTTCTGATTTTAAATCGGAACTGATCTAAAAAACTTTTACTTCGTCAACACCTTCAAGCACGGCTCAAGTTAAACGCATTTCTGTCCCCCTCCCGCTGCTTCCCGATGCCAGAAAGTTATCCCCCGTAAGTGTGTGCGCGTGGCGCACGGCAAGACTTGTTTCAGTGGAGGAGGAAGATGCTTTAAGAGTTTGTCACCGCCCCGATTTCTTACGCCATCCTTTGTCGTGCAAAGTGCATTTCTATTGTCGAATTTTGGTGGAAAAAAGTAAGATTTCACCTGAAACTCAAGTGAAGAGCCAAAAATGGTGGTCATCGTTGTTTTACGAAACGGTTTAACAACGTGTTCACGCTTAATCAGGACTCTGGCTGCTTTTTTTTCCTGAGCCTTGAAAATTCACAAAAACTGCCCAGATTCGTTTGATTGTCACAATTATTCGTTCGCTCGTGAGGTATCCGCCCTCCCACTCCCCCCCGACCCGTCTCGTTCGCCTACGCCTGGGCGAGCATCGGTGCTTTGCGCTGCGGGCGTTTGCTGACCGTTTTTTGTTTCGCTGAGACATTTCGGTCATTTGTCCCATCATACAGTAGCATTAAAACTCGCCGTGACGGTATTCACTAGTCTGTATATTCGGACGGAATGACCAAATTGACAAAAAAATTTTCGGTCTTTTCAAAAAAATTTCGGTCTCTGACCGAAAAAAACTGATTTGCTGAACAATACTATCGGCTGCACTTTTCTTATTCTTATTTGCTGACAGGATCCGAAGCAAGATCGCGAACTACCAGTCTTGCGTTCGGATCGTCGGCTTCCAGTTACCTGGGCAGCTCAACTGAACTGGACGGACCTGAACTTCTGGAATCTTCGGACGCTGGCAGAGCGGAAGCTTGCGCCACTTTGTGCCGCATGATGTCGTGCAAAAAGTCCGGTGAACACATTTTGCCAGTTTATTTGTCCAGGTTCGTCATTTTCGGGTCGTGAGTGTTTGTTAAATTAACGAGAGACGTAATTTTTGCGGCATGTGCATGTTGTTCGATTTACCGAGTTTGATTTAAATCAGTTTCTATTTTTAAAAAAGAGGTTTACCAATACCAGCAGAAAAATACTCCGCTGTTTACCATCATAGTGGCTGATTGTTTGCTGAAGAAAGAATTCTTTCAAAACATACTGGCTTTATTTGGTTTCAGGTTTTATTTAGTTCTGAGCCAAGGCCTTCTTGGCGACAGCAAGCAGGTCATGGCGAGCATACTCCTGAACTCAGTTGACCTTCTCAGGATCGATCTTCCCGGGATCACGTGTCTCGTTCCCGCCCTACTCACCGCCCTCGAGTCGATCCTCCCTGACCGGTAATACCAGGCCCGTAGCCAGGTTTTAAGCTTGGGGGGGGCAAAATACATTTTTATTGGGCGAAAGATTTTTGTTGTTATCAAATGTTTGAAACATTTTTCTGGGCACAAGGAAAATTTGGGGGACGCTGCCCCCCTGTGGCTCCGGGCCTGGGCAATGCCCCGCTTGTGTGACGCGTGTGTCAAATGTTGGATTCTCGTTGCGATATAATAATTGGTGGATTTATATATGTAATAATTATAATTTGGTGGATTTACACATACAATAATTGGTGGATTTAAGTCCCGCTTTCAGCTTTGAACAGGATGATGCATTTGTTGCAAAGTGTACGTATCATATCTTCTGTTTGTAGCGAGATATGAGAAACGGAAAACTGTTTTATTCTTGATTTTACTTTCTAACCGGATAGATGTCAGTCTCTGTAGAATGAAATTTCAATATACTTTTTTAACAGTTGCAACTAAACGTTGCCGCCTCGCGCAAAGAAAAAAAAAGCTGAACAAGGTCTCAGCATGTTATGCTCGAATTGCGACCTGCGTTGTTCCGATCTTGAGCAGGAGCCTCGATTGAAATCACGTGACCCGTTTTACTTTTCAACGAAAAACGCAATCGCCGTCGCACCATGATGACGTATTTGCCGCGCGCACAAAAGTCGTGTGTCGTCACCCATTGTTTTCGTGACAGAGAACTGGAACAATACCGACCTTACCAGAACGTCACCGATCTACGACGAGCCGCCACTCACTTGCTTATATCAATGCTGCCGCTTGCCTTGCATTACGCCACGTTGGAAGTCGAGGTTTGTATTAAGTTGTTTCAGCCGCTGCGCTCTTGTTGTGCTAATGACATTCTAACTCAACGCATTGTCTTCTTTTCTCGCTTGTTTTTTTTTCTCCATCTCTTTTCCTCAAATGCCCCTCATCTTTTCCTTCTAGACCGGTGGTTCCTAACGTGGGATGTACGTCCCACAAAGGGCAATTTTTAAGGGGTGCATTGAGGCCGACTGACGAGGTCTGGTTCCAAAGTATGTTCAAACAAAGGCATTTATCCTTTAAGCTTTTTAGCTGATGCGGAGCTCACTTTTTAGATCATAAAATTATTTCCAAAGTTTTTCTTGTTCTTGTTTTCTGCTTCATTATCAAAAATGTAATGTATTTTATGCCTTACCTTTTTTCAAAAACTTCCAAAATCAGGATTTATGAGCTAAATTTTTTCGAATTCCGACAATTTCAATATTTTGGTATGATTTTAAAATTAATCTGATTAATGATGATGCTTTTGTCTCGGTTGTGACGGCCGACGCACGCTCCATGGTTAATCTTTTCTGTTTGTTTATGAAACCGCACCTGCTAGCGTTGTTGTAAGATAACTGTCTTGACTTGCTTCGTTGTGCTTTCTTGCGCAAGTTGTCTGCATGCGTGAGAAATATAACAGCATTTTGTCAACACCTACTGAGGCCGATAAAATCGGCCGTTTTGGCCGATACCGATATATCGGTAAAACCCAAATATCGGCCCGATATAGCGGCCAGGCCGATATATCGGTCTATCTCTAATCTTCGTGAAAACGAACGTACGGCTTCATTGACATTTGCCGCCTTGATAATGGCGGAAATTTCGCTACTAATCATAAAAAAACAAAACCACTCGTGGATCGCGCCTGTTGGCGAAACTCGAGTTTTAACCCAATCCTCACTCCTCACTGACCGGGTCTTGTTTCAGGACATCCAGGAACTCTGGTCGGGACCGAACGTGAACGTCAGTTGCGCGACCCGCGTCACATTCCTTTCGCTGAGAGAGCGACTACTCCAGCTCCTGATCGGGGCTTTCCAGGGCGAGTCCGACCCCGTCAACACGCAGATGATACTCGGTGCGTAAACGTTGAGTGACGTCAGGCATGCGCGTCGGAAGGATTTTTCCAGAGGGTGGCCAAAATTTGAGTTTTTCAGGGCGGGGGACCAACAGTGGTGAGATTTCACTTCACCAACTCCGAAACTAAGAGAAAAACATATTTCTACTAAAAGGCTGATTGGAAAATATCAAATTTCAAATTCCAGGGAGGTCAAGACCCCCCTGCCCCCCTTCCGACGCCCATGACGTCGGGACACAAACCTGACGTGTTCATGAACGAAGCGGCTTCTCCTCGCGTTTAGCGATGCATTTACTCGAATAGCGTTGCATTCGCCTGATTGGTACGTTCTGTGCCGGGTCCAGGTAGGGGGTAACGTCGAGCAGTTGACCTCTGACCCACACCACCGTCGTACCCATTAAAACAGCGCTGTTTTTAATTAAATAAGTTCCCCCTTTTTGTGACTTCTCACCCATTGTCTCGCAGCACACTGGCGCCCTCCTCACAATCGAGCCCCCAAATGCTAAGTATGGATCCGCTGCCGGGTACGTCGCGTGGGGCCAGTGCGTGACAATGATTGGCGGGCGCTGAAAAGCATGTCTTCGCCTCGGCGCTACTTCGCGGAATCGCGCGACCCGTGCGATCAGCGTTGGCGACTGTGCGGTTGCCACTGAAGCAACTGCCTCTCAGTGGGCGAGTGCTTCCTGAATCGCGCTGTTGAAACAATAGACCGCGTTCGCTGACGAGGCGCAGGTGGTGAGAGAGCTGTTTGTCCCTCGCGTGGAACACCGCCTTGAGGGCTTGTTTTTAGGTTAAACACGGTTTAGAATCAATAATAAAGATCCAAGCCTGTCAAAATAGTGTAATAGTTAAGACTATTGCACGTGGCCGCTTCTGCTTCCATATTATTAATCCATTCATTCCAATCAGATGCGGAAGCTTTTTGAAGCTTGTTTCAAACGCCACTAAAAGTTCATCGGTATGAGTAATTTGCTTCGGACGTTGTACTGCACCTACTATTCTTAACGAAAAATTTTATTTTTTTTTATTCGCAAAGAAAAAACTCATTTTTCTCCACGAGTCGTTAAAAGGTGATTTCCTTCGAAGACTGTCGTAGGGCTAGTTGTGACGGGTTCACGTGAAATCAAGATCAAGACACAACAGCCCGACGAACAGATACAGTGCGAAAAACAGGTCGAACAATATAAATCTCCGTTGAACTGCAGTAATGTCTTCTTGCAACGACCCCAATGCAATCACCTGTGCCGTTCGTTTGCCTTAAAGATGATAAAAAGAACCGCCTTGATACTTGACCGCGTAAAACATCTGCTTGTTTTATGACCCAAATTAGTTCAAGCTATCTTGTTTTATCCCTGGAAATTTTATCCTCTCGACAGGCGCTCTATTGGTTGCCGTGCGTGACGCTGCATTATACGAATCAGCCAATTGTGACGGGAGGAACACGGCCGAGGCTGATGGCGTCACTAAGCAACAATCTGAAAATGAAAGAGTTCCCGTCGGTGAGTTGCTTTTTCGCGCTCGGTTCAAACTCGACAGCTTTTGTAGTGCTTGTTTGCTGACATGCACATAAATATGTAATCGTGCTTACTGCCTGAAGAAATCCACTTCGTTTAAAAAAAAAACAACTTGAAAAACTGTCTTCTCTGTGAAGGGAACTTCCATTGCATGCGCCATCGCAAAGCCTTTTCCTATCCATTCTTCCGCAAAACTTCACCTTGTTCACCTATCCTGTGTCTTGACGCCATCGCCAGCGTTTCACGCAGCCAAGCTCAAGCAGCCAAGCGTTGCTGAGCTCTCTTTAGTGATGCTTTCTACAGCCTCAATGAATGCTTTCTTAATTCTTCTTTTGTCTTGCTGGAGGCGCGCGCGCGCTTCATTAGCTGAGATGAGGGCGGTCCTCGCTGGGTGGACATTCTGGCCGGAGACTGGCCGGGCACAAAGCGCTGTTGGCGGCCAACCTGGACCGCGCCCCGGAAGTGCGAAACACACTATAATTGTTATTGCGAACAATATAGCCACAAATACCGAATACATTCTTTCATTTCAACGTTTCAGCTTAGTCGTAAGCCATCATCAGAGATGATTTTGATATTTGTCGCTGTATTGTTCGCAATGAGAATCTACAGCAACTCCGTGCATTGCTTACCAAACAATAATTGGTACCTAAAAGGCGAATATCGCTTGTTACAAGATCGATCATCAGGTCATGTTTATAAATAACAGTTATTGTCTATTCGTTAGCGCTAACGATTTTCAGCAGGAAGGTCTTTGTTCTGTCACAAGTGCTTCCAGAAGTCAAGCAAAGCTGGCAATTAACAGGCTAAGGCCCGAACCTCAATGAAAATGCTTAAAAGCATCGCAAAGGCGCCAATTACCCGTCAACTTGCTTTTCCATTCCAGACACGGCTAACGGCCTGTTCAAGCAGATAATAAATCTGATACCACAGAAGCTGGAGTCGTGGAAGTCCGACCTCCCGATCTCGCTCGCCGCGCTGGAACTGCTGAGCGGTCTGGCGCAGGTACATTGTGACGTCATTAGCGAGACTGCTTGCAATTTTTTTGTGATCTTTTGTTAGAAACGCGGCGCGCAAACCCTTTCGCAGGCGTTTCTGATCTTTTTCTTGGCCAAGTAGGGTTTGTAAAAAATGAAAATAAAATGATGGTTCGAGCTCAAGTGTCGTTTGGCCTGTGTTGCAAACTTTGCAGTGCGTTTCTGCACCCCCACCCCTGCGGCATTCGTCGTACATCTGCTTGTAAGCGGCATAGCTTGTTGCAGAAAAGCGAAACACAGGCGTTGCCCAGTCGCCATATGCCCCGATAGCTTTTGTTGTTGAGATCATCCCCAGCCCTCAAAGAGGGTCTCCGCTTTTTTGGATTTCGTCCTTTCAGAACGTTCAGCACGCGCGCTGTTTATTTGTTTACACGCGTTTGCTCACGGTCCAGGCTCCTGTTGACCCGAACGAACGAGAAGTGTGCAAAGGGGCGGTTTACGAGCTCTGCCGCTACATCGTGCGCCAGTGCGAGCGACCTCCTCCCCAGCACAGACGCGAGCTTCATTCGATGATAGTCAGCGCTTTCCAGACGCTGTCCGAGTGGTTGCTACGGCACCCCTACCTCATGGACGACCGAGTAAGAAGAATGTTGCTCTGTTTGTGTCGTGTTTAAGCACTGGTTGTAAACTTGTCACGACCAGTTGCTGTGCTGTGATTGGCCAGTTGATGCTGTTGATGCGTTTAACAGGAATGCCTGCACGAAGTGCTGGAAATAATAGAGCTCGGCATATCTGGCAGCAAGTCAAAACCGGTCTCGGCCGACGACAAACCGGTTATGAAAGCGGTGAAGGAGTTGAATCCCGTGTCGATGAGAGTCAGGGAGGCGGCCGAGGGCCTGCTCTTCTGGTGAGTTACGTTTTACCGAACCAGTGCGTGCAAAAGACTGCAGTTTTTTACTAGAGGTACCGTAGTGTTTAAATTTTCCCGATTTAATTCGACATCTGTCGCTTTCGATGAAACAGTCAGGTAGTCTCGACTGTGCAGTTAACACGAGACGACAAACCCAGAAACAACGAATGGCGTTCTGCTATAACACGCGTTTGCGCGCAGAATCCTTGGCGCGTTTGTTCGCCGTTATACTCACTTTTCCGAAAAGCAGTGTTGCAAGCAGCAATATCTCCAGATACCTGCGGCGCTCTGCAGCGCGTTGTTTCGCATTCTTAACCATTTTTTTTAAACCTGTGATTTGTGGTTCACCCCCCTCAAACGCTCGGTTTCCTTTTCCGCAAAAAAGTAGATCGTTTCTACCCAAAACATCAACTGGCCATTAATTTTAAACTATAACAAAAATTTAAGAAACCGTCGAGGGGATTCCGATGAGACAAGCTGTTTAACTTTTTTTTCGGTGTCCCAATGCCTTAACTTTGATTTGCGTGAAATTGTTTAATGTTTGCGCCAATAAATTTAACCCAAACTTCGTTTCATGAGCGACCCTCACAGAATTAGTGAAAACAGACGGAGCTCCGTCTGTTCAATGCATACTGCCTTCGGACTGCCACTGTTTGCAATTGGAGATGTCTTCTAGACCGTAAGGTTCGACCTCAACCGCCATCATTCAATCGCGGGGTTTAAGTGTTGCAACCTGGGTCAAGTCTTGATTTTAATGTGTTCAGAGCAGCACTAACAGTGTGACGTGTTTCGGGCAAGTTGAGTTAATTTTCTTAGTGACGCAAACATTAAACGGTTCATGCAAATTAAAGTTAAAGCGCTGGGACATTCAGTGTCGATGGCCAGCAAGCAGGGCTTGCTATCGTACCCAGGCCCGGGAGGATGAAAATGCGCACGTTACGTTTTTCTGTAATCAAGCCCAAAATTACTATAGTGCAAGCCAGTTGCCAATATAACAATTAATCTATTTACAAAACTTAGCATGGTTGCTGTTTCATCTAAATTCTGATTGCTACAAAAACAAGATATACAAGTTTCAACAAGAGCCCCAGAAGCAAGGGGTCCGATGTCAAGCCAAATTTCTGACTTGCGAAAATTCTGACTTCACGCCATGTGCGCATTCACAGAGTAATATTACCTACATACCAAATACGCTGAGAAAATTGATGATTAGGGATTAGCGTTTGGTGTTTAGGTAAGTGTTTCTGGTTAGGGTTTGGGTTACTAAGTCCAATATTTTTCAGTGCTTATAGTTATTCCCGTACTATAGCTTGTTGTGTGTACCTGACATCTAACCAAAAAGTTTGAATTCACGCAACACACATCAAAAAAGTAATCGCCAAACTTCATACGTTTACTTTGAGAAGCAAAATAACTGACAAATAAGTTCAGAAATTTCGCTTGACGCTGGCATCGGTCTTCGTACTCCCTGTGAAATCTATCTCCGAGACCCTGCCGGTAAGTGGTCGGCAGTGCACGCCATGTGACCCGCTTCCAGCCCAATATTAAACTGCCAACAGTGAAAGCTCCCGACAGCTTTCAAGCGACGCATCCGATTTACGCACGCAGGGTTTTCGAGCACCTCGGATCATTTCCTTCTCCCTGTTCGCCAAGTTCGACCTGCAGCCTGCTCGACGAACGCACGCTGCTCCACTACGCCGACAGCGGCAGTTTTCCGGAGTCGTTGGACAACTTGCCGATGTGGGAAGCGACAGAGTCCTTCCGTTACTTCGGTCTGCACAACGGTCTTCTGTTGGGCATTTCGGAGCAGAAACTGCAGCAAACCGATGTTGAGTCGCACTTGCGCGGTGAGCAGATGCTAATCGCTGACAGATACGTTTTCGCTGGTGCTGCATGCCTTGTTTAGTAAGTTTGCATTTTAGGCTGTGACAAAAATGGTTATAGTTTTCTGTCTACTTCTGCGCAATAGTTTTGCTAATTAGCGAAATGGAAATACAATCGTATATGCTCAACAAGAATCGATACGCGGTGGGCATCTTCAACTAGCCAGTTTCTCGCCGTTGTATCACGTTCATTGGTGTATGGCCCGATTTCCAGAAGCCAAATTATGCACAGTTTTTTGGCTTTTATGGCCGACTCCCTTGAAATCGCTTCAATGACAACGAAATTTTTGTCCTAATGATCATCATTGTTTTCTGTCGTGTTGTCGAGCAGCGCTTTCTCTTGAAAAAAATTACTGCACCTCCGATGTGTCCGTTTTTTCGTTGTTATTGGCAACAAAAAAAAAAACAGATCACAAGCTTTTCAATAGGTCGGTTATTTCTCTGCAGAGCCTGTGCCCACTGTCAACATCGTGCTGAGATCACCCACTGGACGAAAAGTATGGACAATGCAGTTGCGACAATCACCGAGGTGATTTGCTGCGAGTGCCTGCAGACTGCTCTACTGTGCTGCGGGTTGACGTTTATACTTTCAGTTGCTCGGCAATCGCCGTGCATAGCGACAACTGCACAGCACGTTGAATGAATACACAATTGCGGAGTCGATTCGCTATAATTCAACGCGGTCGACTTGACTTGAGCTATTGCCGTGGTTACCGGACGGTAACATGGCACCACTCTCTTCCAACGTGTAACACGACAGAACCGAGTTCGTGCTTCTGCGCTCTTTCAAAGGCGAAATCGTGTGACTTGCTCGTGTGTTGACGGTTTCACGTGTGGCTTGTTGCGCAATGCCCAACTGTTAGTACGATGTGTGTTTGAACAGTTGCTCGGGTTTTCCGCTTGTGGACGGCTTTGTCAAAGATCGCGGGGGCTCCTGTTCCCCGCACGTGACTTAAAGCAGGGGTGGGGGTCTTATTCATTATCACGAGCCGCATAAATTGTGGATTATCGCTGGCGGGCCGCAAATAACAATTGAATTTATCCTGAAATTCTACCTTCATCTTACGACGAGGGATAGAGGCTTTTATGACACACTATCTCAAGGTACAGAGGCTACTGGCTTACCGTCTAAGTACCTGCTGATCATGAAGCTTTCGTTTTGACGCGATCTCTAAATTGGGTGACGGAAATTCATATGCGGACCATGTCAAACGTTCACGTGGGCCGCAGGTCCCACACCCTAGACTTAAAACCTTATTTCGGGCAATCGGACATTTACCATTGTGATTCAGATTTTTACCACTGTGATTGCGATTTTGCAACCAGGAGTGACTCGTTGCCGCCTAGCTCCTACCTTTATCGGCCCGAAAGACCTCCCCCAGCCGAGCAAGCCGAAGCTTACCAGCGACCCAAGTATCGAACCTTCCCGGAAGAAGTCGATCGAATTCCGCTGGTCAAGGCCGACTGCAGCATTCCACTCCTCACCGATGTCCCCGACCCTGAGGTATTCCAGCCTTTCGTCTCGCTGCGGCGCTGATTCTTACGGGCTGATTAAAACGGACAGCTCGCCAGGAGCCACTGGTTAAAACAGGCCTGTGGAACCGGAACCCAAAGCTGTTTTGCTTGATTGGAGCCCGAACCTTGAGTTCCGGATCCACAGCCCTGGGAAAAAGAAAGCCGGCTTGTAAATTTCGCACATTCATCAACCGTTGCTATGCTGTTCACCAACCGTTGCCATGCTGCTGTTTGGTTTGAAACGTTGGGCGAGCTCGGCCACCACAAGCGTTCCCCGTTTCCTTTCAATGGATGCATTTTTAAAGTCAGCGTCTCTGACTTGGTCAGCACTGTAAGGACAGGATGAAGCTTCAGAAACTAAACTTGACCGAAACGACCAGTTGAAAAAAAGTTTGTTTTCATCGCCGTGAGGCCGAAAACCGCGTCGTTTCGTTCACACTACTTATATTTCGTAAGTGCTTAATCACACCCTGCCATCGCCTTACGCATACGAAATGTTGTCCGATCGCAACGACACCTTTTTTCACAAAGTTGTTTAAAGTTACTTTTTAACGACAATATGGTTGAAGATCCGTTAGCACTGTTGGCATTCTTTACCAACCACGACTGCTGCTTTTACCGCCCACTTGCAGTACATTGTGACGACAGCGCTCACGCTGTGACGATTCGCTCTCTTGTTTCAGCAAGCTCAGCAGATCGAAGCGCTCCGACAACTGATCGAAATACAGAAAAAGTACGACATACAAATCTCCAGGTATTGCCGTTTGCGCCAAGCCTTTGTTTTGATAATGACGTCAATTTGTGCATTATCGTGATTGCTCGTCAACCGCACTTATCACGCGATCTCGTACGGCGTACAAAGTCTGCCAGCCAGTCTCGTGAACAGCGTTAGCAGGTCCTAAAATAACTCGTGTTGTGACGGACGCTGTTTTTTACTCCTAGCTATGCTGCTTTTTCATGCTTATTTTACATTAGATCAGGAGGACGCGAAACTACGGCCCCGGGCCAAATGCGGCCCGCGAAGCCACTTTGTCAATAATGAAAAAATAGTATGTTTCCGAAAAATTCGTTGGTGTGGTAGAAAATAACATATCCCGAAACAGTCACATTACGTATGATGTCCGGACTCCCAAGGACTGCGGAGAAATAGGCGATGTCGAACCTTGATGTGCTCAGTGTCATCAATGTTCTTTATCAGTTGCCGATCTGTAGTCGAAGTTGAGCGCCATCCTTTGTTTAACAAACAACCAGAACTTAATTTACTGGTTTGATTTTAAATCTCGCGCGTGCTTAAGCGCGGCAGACGACCCTTCTTGTGCAATGTTTTAGGTAGTTTTGATCGTCCAGTTAAACTTGCTTCGGCGCATTCAGCAAATTTGAGTTTTTTGCAGAAACGTGGGCATTGTGAGACTTTGCTTTGCCATTTACGTTCAATCTAAGTCAGCTTTCCCAATTTGGATAAACCGAGAGCATTCAGGTCCGTATCAAAACAGGTGTGAAAGACCTTGAGGTTGAATATGCACTGCGTTGGGATACACTCAAATTGTCGATCGAATTATGAAAGCTTTGGATAAAATATTGCAACATTTTTCCTTTACTGTCAAAGACCATTTAGGGTTTAGAACCCGGGTTCTTAAACTGGGAGTAGCAAAAGATTCGCATGGGGCGCGCGAGTATGGCAGCGACAGATTTCTTTTTCTTACTTTCGTTGGAGTCCCATTATAATTTTGAACGCTTGTCGTTTTTCGTTGCCTTCGGGGACGCAACCGTCAGATATTCTACGGCAGGAAATGCTCAGCGGAAGCGGAGTCGATGCCAGAATGCTCGCCTCCCCCACCCTCCCAGGACTTCCAATCCGCGAGGCTCTTCCTTTCACACATGAACCTTCTCACACTCGACTCAGTTAAAGCTCAACCTCAGTCGCGACAAGGACCGGACGTGAGTGCCGGAACATATGTGTGTTCACAGCATGTAGGCTTGAAAGCATTTACTGCTGAAGCGTAGTGCTGGTTACTGGGACCCGCGGCCATGTTTCGTCTTGCCCCCTCCAGCAGCGATCTCGTGTCATACCAATCTAGGCCCGATCGCGTGCTTATCCAATGAAATGTTTGTGGGTTTTATTTAATTCTATTTTATACTTCATGCGCTTCGCAGAGCTGATTATACCTACCTCGAAGGCGAGATATATACTCTGTTAATGTTTTTGATTTTAGCTTTTAAAGGATTCCTTTCGATAGACAGTTGTGGAACAATTTATATATTTTCACGTAAATCAGTTGGCCTTAGTTACCTCACTCAGAATCTTTCGTTGTCAAAGGCTTGGGCGTTGACCAGGTACTTTTTCGCCGAAAACAAAGGCAAGTTTCAAACCTGACTCATGCGCCTTGGAAACGGTACCTTAATCTTCAGCCGTGACTTCGCGGTTTCTAGGACGTTGCTGATATCTTTTATGTTTCAGTTGATGATGTTAAACAGCACCGATTCCTCGTTCAGCGCCGATCTTGAAAGCTTGGATTCGATTCCCACTCGCAACCACGACACCGTTTTCATCTTCTACGTCAAATCCGGACAAACCGATATGAAGGAGGTACGGCCAAAGTACAGTACTTTTTCATGAGCGAGTGTTTCTACTTGCTGCTGCAACATTCCGTGCGCGGCTATTATCTTGTAATATTTTCGGTTAGGCTATACAGCTGGGCGACTGATACAACCCGTCATCGTAAACACGTGTTTAAAGTAGGAAATTGAGTTTGTAGCTACTTCGAACCTTTTTTCTTTGCGAGGCGACACATTCCAATCCACCCGCAACAGGTCAGTAAATTCCTGACATTGCTATCTACACAAGTGAACCCGACGCGGTGGTCTCGTGGTTAGGACGTCTCGCTGAGAGTAGGTCGGTGGTTCGTTTCCCGACCCAGTCGTCCATCAGAAAAAAATAACGGCTAGCTTTCAGCGTATAGGAATGCTGTCTAAAGAGACGCCCAAAACTCGAAAAAATCAATGACGACAAAAGATGCAGTATGTTCGTTTCGGCTGTCTTGCGTTTCCATCGGAAAAGTAAACTGACCGAAGCCTTCACAGCAAACAAGTATTGAGTTGCGTCCTGTTGGATCTTTGTGTCTTGTACGCTTATCGCACGCATATCACTCATTACCTGCCGAAGCCGTACTCGGATAGGAGCGGCAGCCACACAGCGCGTTTGGACATGCAACCTGTGGCTTGTTTATGACGCAGGTTCTGGCTAATGTTACGCGTGAATCGGGTCAAGTGCAGGCGTCATTCTTCGAGTTCCTTCTTTCTCTTGGCTGGCCAGTCGATACGCGCACTCACCCCGGTTGGTGCGCCAACCAGCGGCTTTCGTGGAAGCTCAAAGGTTCCGCCAACGGGCGATCAGGTGTGATTTATTTCGAAGGCGTGATGCAGTTCCGCGCTGAGCAGAGCATCTGTAGTGAATATCTGCGAGCGGTAGCTTTTCAACCGTCACTTGCAGTTTATCCGTGAGCAAAAAAACGCTTGAAATCAAGTTACCTGTATTTCATTTTTTTCACTTTAACTTCGTTAAACGTCTGTTTTAATCATTTGCCCATTTCCACCCTTGGGCAACATTTGATGCCATTTGCAAAATGCTGGCGCCTCCGTCATTCGGACGACGGTAACGTTATATTCATCCTCTTAAAGTTCAAACCCCTCCACGCAAGCTTGGCTTCTCAAGGCCGCGCTAACCAGCCTCCTATTCCAACAGAGTCCATCGATCTGAACGGAAAACCACCATCTGTCTTCAACGGCGACCCGTATATTTTGTACTACGCGGACGCCCTCACCGAGGTCGCCTTCGTCGTGCCCGGTCTCAAAGGACCTGTCCCTGAACAGCAACCGCCCGTGCTACTACTGTCGGAGAGCGCGAAAGAAAGGCCTGACCTGTCTCTGGATTTGCAGGCTGCTCAGAACTTCAGTTCGGTGAGCCAGGTCAGTTGCTGTGGCGCAGAGCGACCAAGCGCAGACGCAGAAAGTTGTGTGTTGGTTCTTGTGTTGGACAACGTTTCATGGCGGTTTTCGGCGTCGTTGCGTTCGACGTACTGTCCTAAGTCAAGCCTTACCCAGTGTTTTTCAACCTTTCATGGTTCGTGGCCCCCTTTCATAGACACTCAACACCCATGCCCCTCCTGCTCCGCCAATGAAAAACGTACATTTGTCTTTAAGCAGAGGTCTGCTCGTGGCTCCCAAAAAGACCCCCAGGGCTCCGGTTAAGCACCCTGTCCTAACCTGCTGGATAGACGTAATGACGTTTTGAGAAGTTCGCAGGTTGCCTCAGCTGGACTTATTTTTCGGTCATAGACGATTTTATTAAATGACCGAAAAAAAGGAAGTAAATTCGGTCATAATGTCTGAAAAGGTAGGTTGCTAGCATGGGCGTCCGCAGGGGGGACAAAACGGGCATTTGCCCCCCCCTGGAAATTGGGACTAAAAAGGAAAATTTTTCTGGAAAACGTGAAATCAGCAGTTCAGTTGTGATTACTTGGGTTAATTCTTGCAATGACAGTTGATTTGCCGATATGACACTCACACTGCATAAGAGTCAGGTTCACTGTGTTGGCAACATGCAGTTATGAGCTTGCCGTTCACTAAATCCGCTTCTTCGCCTGCAGTGACAGGTTGCGAAACTCGCGAGCGAATTGTTCTACTATTGACCTTTGTTGCGTAACAATAACATGGTAACAAATCTGCGAAGATGCACTTCAAGTCACGGTAGTATGCGTTTTGCCGCGTGTAACTATTGAACGCTGGTATCTTGGCAGGTAATGTAGCGAGACAGTGACTGCTGACAGCGGTAAGCCACGTAGGTAGGCGAATTGCGGGTCGCCGACATATTTTGTGTGGCTCTTCTGGAGTAGACGAATAGCAATATCTTAGATTCATAGAGAGTTGTTGCCTCATATTTAACGTTTGTTTCATTTATCAATTTACACAAGTTCGTGAAGTCAGTTAACAGCAGTGTCCCTGTAAGAACATTTTACATCGAGCATATGCTTGCTTCAGTGCGCATGCAATTCCACAAACATGTAGACACACAAGCAGTGAAACGTATCTAAAGGGCTATGCGATGTAGACACGATATCAAATTTGAATGTTGCAAGTGCGCAAGAATGAGATTTCACTGCGCAAATGCTCTGGTGATTCTGCGCCGTTGCCCAACTTAGAGGGAACGCTGGTCATCAGGTAGTCTACGCGATTTGATTACAACGACAGTGAACCTAAATCGCATGTTAGTCTATTTAAGTTCCCAGAAGAAATTAAAATTTCTTAAAGACGCACACATATCGTCGGAAGCATTGTTTCATTTTCCCAATGTCAGAATGAGAACGAATGTCTTTTGCGAAGAGGCATTTGCAAACGACAAAGTGGAAGAATACTAAAATAAATTTAAGACCACTGGAGATGTTCCGAGCCAGATTTGACCATTTCCAAGAGTCAAAACCATGTTTTGCATTCCTTGCAAATCCATTCAATGTCAATGTATCGGTGATTACTGTCTAGTTCGCCAACCGTTTGTTGCAAACGTGTCTGCTGTGGAGATAAAACTGACCGAAATGTAAGAAAATCTGGTTAAAAAAAAAAAAAACTTTAGTCAATGCCACTCTACACTTAATTTCGGGCGACAGGTTCAAGAAAGTAAATACCCAGAATTCAAAATACCAGCGTATAACTCATTTCTGTGTTTTGCACAACATATTGCTGCGATTTTTTTCTCTATAATGAAGTTCGTAAAATCAAGCCAGCGTGCAACCCTGAAAAATAAACACTTGGGAGAATTAATTTGCACATCTTTAACAACGTACTGTGCGCGCCGTACCACCAGACCATTTGCGCAGTGAAATCTCATCTCGCGCGCTTGCAACATTCCAGATCATTGGAAAAGTACGAAAACAAGAAGGTATTTGAATTAAATGTTTAGATCTTTCGTATTCTCACAAAATTTTACACTTATTCTAAAAATTCCGAAGTTTATTATTCATTTCGAACTCCGCTAACTCAGTGTAAAAAAATCCATGATCACTGAAACATTTGCTCACTGTGAAGTTTTCTTGCAAGCAAAACACTGTATGCAGCTGTTGCCGTAACATTGGATATTTTCTTTTTTGTGTTCGTCCACTTGCGTTGCATCGCCAACAAACTGAAAAAGATAAGCAAAATGTCGACTTTCCCCCCC
>Ga0210059_1000212_pt1 | contig 63146 bp, 50 predicted proteins | sample Ectturendosymbi2_FD_188042 | JGI IMG/M metagenome (GOLD analysis project Ga0210059, IMG submission 188042) | Ecteinascidia turbinata endosymbiont from Florida, USA - Sample 2 (SPAdes) (version 2) | ecosystem: Host-associated > Tunicates > Ascidians > Unclassified | place: Key West, Florida... | reverse complement strand
CTTTTTCATTGCCTAGTTTCTTGTCCTCCAATGCGTCACGGTTAATGACCAGTGGCGTGCAGAGGGGGGGAGGGCGAACGGGGCCACGGCCCCAGGCATCCAAGGCAGGGGGACATCCAAAGAGTAAGATTACAAAAATTAAAATGCTGTAACTCGATGATTTTTCCTCTTGTAAGTCTACTAATACATGCTGCATGGATTTAATTTATCGAAACTTGGTTTGTTGTCAACACTAATTTTTACATATTCAAATGCCAGTAATTCTCAGCTTCATTATAATGGTCTTTTACTCTCGGCGTACGGCGCACACCCAATCAAACTGATAGTGACGTCAGTTGTTCCAGATCGTGCGATCAAGGGAAAATCACAAAAAAGGATTGAAAGATAGTCAGGGTTGACAAAAAAAGCTTTTTTTTCAAAAATTCCAACCCTCCTGTTTTTTTCAAATTCGGATTTTTTGTTTTTTTTGAAAAGAAACAGGTTTATGTTCTTTTTTCAAAAAAACACAAAACCCCATTCTGAATTATTTTTATTACATTATGCAATATCACCATTTGCAGAACCACAAAATATTAAATTGTTATAGCTATTCTGGCATTCTAATTTGAGAGTAAAGAAATGTACCCCATCTCTCTTTGTTTTCGCAAAGTGTTGTTGGCCAATTCACTTCAAAGTAATAAAGCTTAGCAAGAATGCGCACAGCAAACAGATGAAAGCCACTCCCACACAAACTCTGCAGTTTCACGTCAAGTTTACGTACATGCCCTGATAGTTCAACATCTGTGTATTTTTTCAACATACGGTTTGGTATGGTCCAACATCAGAAACAGCTTGGATGCAGAGAAGGCAGAAAAAATGATTATAATATACCGAATTTACAGAGCTGAAGAAGATAACCAGCACAATTTACTCAAATTGTTCGGATTATTGTTCGCTTTTCTTCAAGTCCTTCAAATTTCGTTGCTGTTTGTAGTTAGCTGTACAAGTGCGCTGCTAATTTTGCTTTTTACTTCATAGTACAGTTTCAAAGGAAAAGTTAAGAGTGGGATTTTGCTGGGTTTTATTGTTTTAAGTGGGCCTTTCAAAACGGGTGATTTTTTTGTTTGGATCCAATTACATCAACGCTGAGGATAATTATGAACGTTTAATTGATTTTCTGAGTCAAATTTCAAAACTGTCCAATTTCAACGTGCTGGATTTAGCTGATTTTATGATGCATCACTGGCTTCCCTTTTCGTTTTTTGTGCTAATACAGTCGCACACCTGTGCTTGCAATATGTGCTTCGTTTCGAGCTTCGTCATCAATTGGCTGTTCAGGCGGATTGATCATAACGGCTCACAAAAGCCATTATCTCTTCTTTTTGCTTAGTAATAGTACATATAACAGCAACATAACAAAGCAACATAACAAAAAACGAAAATTTTCCTGCGTACTTTGTGCGCATACTCAATTCTTGTGTAATTTACAAGTTTCAAACTGCCAACCCTGGGTGTCCGTCATCCCAGCCGCATACCTTCTGATCGACTGCTACTCGACGAGACATTCGCGCATCCTTGTATTTTTGCAGTTGTGAACTGTGCTACCGCTGATAGTTTATGTTTATTACAGTGACCAATTGTAACCTACAACAACGAGTAAAGACAGTGCGTGTAGATTAATATGCACAGGGACGCCGGAAGATGGAGGTATGGCGGGGGTATTCATCCCTTGTCCTTTCAAAAGGGGAGCAACGGGGGCGGAGGTGCTTTTTCACCATAGGTTTAGGAGCAGGGAAATTTTTGGTGTGGTGAAGGATTTTTGCCCGAATTTCAGCAAACTTTCACGAAAAGTTTTTGTGCAACTTTTACATATCATGAAGACCTTTTTTGGTGTGACCTCCAAAAAAGGTCTTCAAGTGATTTTCTGCAAACCTTGGGCGCCATTTTTTAAGTCAAGCAAGGTTTGGCGCCATTTTCAAGCGGATTTTCAGGAATGTTGCCCAGGTTTTCAGCAAATCAAAACTTTTGGGGGTGCGCTTGACACCCACCTCCAACAAGCACCACTGTTTTTCATAACAGTATCATAGGTAATTTCGTAGTTGATCAAGATCGACTTGAAACATAGTCATTGCAGCTTTTCAAGCACCCAGAAAATTCACAATGATTTTTTATAATTTCAGTTATTATTTTTGAAGTCAACATTGTTGATGAACAGAAACAAACATTATTGGTAACGATTTTTTTTGTTTTTCATAAGTTTCCATTGCCATAAAACGTTTTACTGCTCCCCTCGCACTACCGCTGCTCCGCCGCCGCTAAATATGCATGTTTGTCAACAAGCTTCGCCAAAACATTGATTGCAAACGTGAATATGACGTCACAAACAGCGTATATCCAGCAACAATGACGACCATACGCCACTGCGCTCAATACTAGAATTTGGTAGTGGGCATCCAATCAAGCAATCGTCCTGGGCATCACCTGACTTCTGCACACCACTGTTTATGACACATTGGATACTCACAACCAGGGCCAGCCATTAGCCAATTGGACCGATTGCTTCCTATCGGACCATGCGCCAAAGGTCACCCCGCACCACACCACCCACCCACCCACCAGCCTACGCAAAGTTACATTTTCTATTGAAGCTGCTTATGTAGTGCCGCCGCCGGACCCACAGATTTTTTTAAGCGTCGGGGCGGGCTGCCAATGCAAACCGTAGTGGAGCGCACGATTTTAACGCCCTTAAAATCATGATGATCCTTTCTTTAATTTTAACAGTGATCAAACAGATGATTTTTCAGAATATGTTTTAGAACAACACAACAGGCTTTTATCATCCGCACTCGTCCGCACCGTGTTTGTCAACCGCACCGCACGATTTTGTCATCCTCATTGGTGCGTACCGTCGCAGAGGTTGAAAAGCACTGCCCTAAAACATTTACAGAAATTTTTGGATTTTGTTTTTCAAATTTGTTTATATCCTTAAGTTTCATTGGAAACTCGATTCCATCATAATTGAGGGATTTTTCTGCTTTTTCTTTCAACTGTTTTGTTGTTCGTTCAGGATAAATTTCAGTTGGTTTCAATGCTCTAATTACACACCACTTGAAACACTGGTTGTCCAAAGCATTTGCATGGATGTTTCGAAACTTCATGTTATCAATGCTTTTTTCTCTTCAAGAAATTTTGGAAGTGGAACCAATGAACCTCCTCAAGGGTTTATATTTCACTGTGTGAATATCAAGACTCACAATCGAATGAAAAGTCCAACCACTTCCGTTCACTTGAAAACCGCTATGTTTTCCACATTTTTGTTCATGCACTTCGTTTCACAACTCATCCGAATTGGTTGATTCCAGAACAACTTCAGTTTTTGACTGAAAATTTCTCCCTTCAACTACAGATTGAGCATCTGCAGTTGGAAGAATTATTTCCATTCTTGGTTTCAAATTAAGTCTAATTTTTTCCTGCGGTGTGAATTTTTGAAGGGCTTTTTGTTTAACAGTCACAAAAAAACGTCTTAGGGTCATAGGTTGGATTTTTGGTGCTTTGATGGTATGATGTATTGCCAAGCCTTCAAAGCAGATATTTTGCTTTCTTCAAACTTCAATTGTTTTGGATACGAACTCATGACTTTTTCCTTTAAGGCTTCCCAAGCATTGTTAATTGGTCTTTTCACAGACACAGGAACAAAGTCTAATACCCAGTTACACGATTTTCCCAGTGTTTGTCTCAATTTCTTTGTTGGTGAAGGTGGAACGTATTGTGTTGGCTGAAGCGAAGTTGGAAGATTTGTGTCTGGATTTTCACTATGCAGCAGACTGCTGTTTACACTGGTTTCGGAGCGTGACGAACCCGCGCTGCTCGTTCCACTCGCTCGACCTCCGTTCAATCTCTTGACAAATTCGTCTCGATTTGGTATTATAATTTCTCTTTCATAAACGTCAAATGGAAGACGATTTCTCAGAAGCGTCGTCTAAGCTTCTTTTTGTAGCTGTGAATAGCCTTTTAATATCATATTGTGTTGCATTTCTTTCAGCTACTTGTTTCAAGTATATCACAGTTACCATCTCTTCTTTATTATTAGGTAAAATTTTTCTTTAATCAAGTTTAGCAATCTGACCAAGTATGAGAAAGATTGTTGAACTCGTTAACTCAAATGTCATTGTCATTATTGTAGTTGTTATTTATCACTTTGATTTTCATATTTTTACCATTCGCACTGCAAACTCTTCCACCGTTTTAAACAAATAAGTGTAATATTTGTCAAAACGTTTCGCAGCCTCTGAAAATTGCTTTTCACCCGTTTCATTGTCAGTAATTTCCAACGTTCTTGAATTCTGTGTTTTTGCTTTCTGTTGCGTATTTTCAATTGCAATTGCAATTGCCTCCTCAAAACAATTTTGTTCTATGATTTTCCAAATTTTGGTTTTTGTTCATATGAGACAAATTTCTTACGTTTGCGTCTGTTAAAACAACCATCATTGTCGCTCTTGAAATCTTTGGAGGTACCGTTTTATATTATGATAAAATTTCTTTTAACTTAGGTGAACTAAAAAATATTTTTCTTATCTTTGAAATTGTTTTTCTACAAATATGACAATCTTTTAATGTATCAGTGGGACTAAAACAAGCACAATGTTCACAACTTGTAAATGTAATTTTTGTATGTTTATTAAACAAATTTTACATGAAACAACTTTTGATTTTTCGTCTAGTGCTTCATCACGTTCGGTTTCAAACCTTGTTTCATTATCATTTTCAATATCGTTCTCAATGTCATTTATAATATCATTCTCAATATCATTTTCATGAGAAGTCGTGGCATGTAGGATATACCTGTTGTTAAACCAGTTATAACTACCTTTCAACCAAGAATTAAAACTTTCATTAAAATTTCCACCTATTTCAATTCGCGGATTTCTCTGAATTTCACTTCAAAATAGTTATCTTGAGAGTAAGAAAAACCCAACCACCTCCAAAATATTTCTTCGTTGTTGAAATAATCGTTAAAAAATGTCATCAATTAGTTTGTTAAATAAAGATCTACAAAAAGATTTCACATTGTCAGCAACCTCCTGGTTTGAGTATGTAGTGTAATCGTCTAAAAAATATTTTCAAGTTTTTTTAATCTTCCTTCTGTAATTATGGTTTCGTTGTCATATACACGAGGAATTTGTTCCTTTGAGTCGGGAAGCATCAACAGGATTATTAATCGAAAAACTGCCAATGATCAGTCTATATCTTAAGTCATATATTTCAGGTAATAAAATTTGCTCTTACTTCTAATTATGAAAAAAATGCTCTTACTTCTGAAATTATTAAATAATTTATCTTGCTATATAGAAGCTGTTTGTCACTGCGTGGCATTTTTTGGTATTTCATTATAGGGTAAAAAAATTCTTTAACTTAAATTTATCAATATCCATTTGCTATTTGAGCATCAAAAATGGTAAAGAAAATAATACAAAAAGAACCTAATATTCAACCAGTTCAAAACATGTGTAATATTCAACTCTCATCTTATTACCATCGCTCTGGAAAATCAAACTTTTAACTGAAATCACAACTGCATAAGTTTCGATGTTGGCTGGCACGTTTTCTGAGAACTTTGCGTTCATCTGGACGTCTGTCACGGAGTTTTTTGCTTTGTTTCGACACGTCAAAGATAAACAGCGGGACAGATCTTTGTAGTCTGCTGGCGTTATGTTTAGGCTTGAAACCAACACTTCGAGTCCATAAAATTTTGTTCTGAAACTTGCGGCATAACCATACACTCTACTAAACTTGTGTTGCGTAAAGTTGTTGTCGTCGTAATCAACTTCTGGGTGACGTCTGGAGTTCAATGTCACAAACGTATTGGTGAGATTGCAGTGGCCAAAAATACTTGGATTATGTTCTTGATTTCCACTCTTGTCTGTTTGAAAAGCTACAATTATCCAACAAGGCTTTTCTAGGTCTGATTTTATGCTCAAACGCCAAGTGAAATTTCTCGTTTGGGCAACTAGGATTGAGTCACATTGAATCATCCGATAACCAACTGGAATAGTAGCCTTTGACTCCATTGTTTTGTGCAACGCAAGTTTTTGTTCAAGTGCTGGAAGCACATGTGGCACACACATTCAAATTACCAGCAGCAGCAGCTCTGAAAATCGCGTCATTGTCGCCTTTTCTAACAAGAGTCAAGTGATGTTTGAATCCATAAATAACTTTGTCAAAGTCGTCACAGAATCTAAAGATATGTTTGACAGGAATTCTGAAACTGAACTTTCCATTCGGGTCTGGTTTTTGTATTATATAGATTGGACTGCAAAACCATTGTCGAGATTATTTCCGGCAATTGAAACGTCTGTGCCAGAATCTTTTTTTCACAGTTGGTCACAACCCTTGCTTTTTTTAAATTGTCGGGGTATTTCAACAACCCGAGCATTGTTGTTGCTTGATCTGGATGAAACAGGCTTTCAATCTCTTGATTTGAAAGCTGGTATTTAATGTTGCTAAACAGATGCATCATGGCATTGTTGGTAAGCGCGACGACATCCACGTTTGCGTATTAAGCGTCATCGTTTTTCACCAGTTTTCCGTCGAAAACCAGATAGCTTCCACTCGGGTGCACAAACAGGTCCTGTGTTTCTATGTTAATTCTAAGTTCGCCAGGATTGTTGAGATTAGTGCCAACAATTGTGGTCTATTCATGAATTTCATAACTCTCAATGCTTTCATCAACTGAAGTTTTTTTAGTAATGTTAAGAATGTCCATTGTTTATTGTTAGTTAAATATGTTATTTTATTTTATTTCTATTTTTATTTTTTATTGTCCGTTATCGCTGGTTCAAGCGTCTGACGAGGTCCTGAATTTTGATCGCTCGCGCTTCAGCACGTTGTCCCGACCCAGCTATCAAATTGTTCAAATTTGGTGTTGTCACTTGGAGGCCTTTGATCCGTGACGTTGCCTTCTGCGTTGCTTTGCCTTGGTTGACCCATGGCGTCGTTGTTGAAGATACAAGTTTTGATAAAATTTGTTTTGATTTCGGACTCAGTTTTGAACTCGCAAAATGAACAGCGTTTTTCCAACTGTTTGACCTGCAGATTTGGCGATATTCATTGCTGTGTCAACAACTTGCTTTTCACTGATGAATTTTGACGAAAAGTCCTTGAGTTTTGAAAAAATGCCAGAGCCACCGACTTGATATTTTCGTTTTGTATCCACGCTTCATAATAAGCATCTCAATTTATGTAATGAGAGCGTTAAGTTTATTCATTAGATTTTGTAAGCTTTTCGGGGTAAAATTTTTTGTCGCAAAAGTTCGTCACAAATGCGACGATTTCGTTTCGAACAACGGTGTTTCCTGCACTTCGACTTGCCTTCAAAAGTTCGAGACGTTCACACAAGGCGTTTCGGTCAGATGGTAAGATGATACCTTTGCCCGTTTTTTGTTGACGCTTCGCTTTTTGCGTTGGGTTTTTCACGTGTTTCTCCCAAATTGGTCATATGATATTTTTCCATTTATTGCTTCTGCTTGTGACTGGTTTTTGAGGGTTATTTGGGTTTCTCATTGCCCCTGAATTAACCATAATTTATTCGTAATTTCTCTTGTCTTCTTTTGTAGCGAAACCAGTCTCAGGATTTTATGACAATCAAATCCCATAAACCCTGCGTTCCACGATACCTTTTGTTTTCAATAACCAAATCGTTTCCATCGATAAAAACCTTGGCGTTAGCCAAATAAAATTGTACATCTTTGTTTTTAAGCCCAAAGGTTTTGTCGCCATCCTTTCCATACGAACCAAGCAGATATTGTTCCGCGATTGTTCCGATATCAAAAGGCAATGGAGGCTCAGGCAAGCCTTCAGGTCCCCGGGGCAATGCATTTTCAGTGAGAGCGGGAGCGAGAGGTATATTTTCACCGATTTCTCTCATTGCTGTTTGAAGTGGTGCAAATTTAGAAACAATATCTTCAGATGACTTTTTCTGTTGCTCTGTTATTGGTTTAAAGATTTGTCCAAAATCGTCAAAAAGTGGTTGTTCACCAATTCGTTCTGACCGAAAATCATTTTGAATTTTGCTTTTGGTTTTGAGATATTCTTGATGGGTCTTTGATTTTTAGAAATGACATTTGATGTATGCTTAAATTTTTGGATAGGGTCTAAACACATTTTTGAATAGGGTTTGAACCTTTGGGGACACAGTCCAATACATTATCACAATATATAGTTTAATGAGTTCTTTGTTGTCAACCCAAGAGTTGAAACTTTTTGGATAGCCTTTCCATTTCACTATAGACCTTGTTTTACCTTTCTTCACAACCTTTTCGATTCTGAACCTCTCTTGTGTTGTTCTCTGAAGCTCTTGTTCGTAAAACGTGCCCTGTATCTCTTTACCGTTGAAGACAGTTATCTTGTGCGTAATCGGGTTTGTAAGTCGTATTTTTGAAACAGTGAAGACTTCTTCAGTCCAACTTGGGGTTAACCCCTTCTCAAAAATCCCCTTTTTCTTATGGATTCGAACTTTGTCTCCGATTTTGAATTTCGCTGTTGTGGGTTACCTTTCATGTTTCACTGGATAGAGATTTATGTAAACCGGTAGTTCGTTTTCTTTCTTACTTGCTTCAACTGGTGTCATTTTGATAGATGAATGCCTGGTGTTGTTATACTTTTGAGTGAAAGAGTCAGTGATGTCAATATATCTCTGTGTGTTGTTTTCTGTGAAATACTTGTACATCCGCTCTTTCATCGTCATGTTCCAACGCTCAACCACAGAAGATTTTTCTTCATTTTCAGTAGAGTACAATTCAACGCCCAGCTCCCGCACGTGTTTGTTATGAAACGCTCGACTTTTGTCTGTCCAAAGTTTCTGTGATTTTCTGTGTGACGTTTTGAAAATCTCTTTGAACGCATCTGCGACAGATTTTCCAGTTTTGTTTTTCAGTAGAAGCATCCAGCCCTATTTTGAAAATACGTCGATCACTGTCAGGATATACCTGACCCCGTGGTTGAACTTTGAAAATTGTTGCATTTCAACGAGGTCTGCAGCCAAAATTTTATTGATGTCATTCACAAATTTTATTGATGCCGTTCACAAACACCTTTCGTTTACGGAATTTTTTGATGTCTGGTTTGTGAAGTTCGTCAGCGAGTTGTGAACTCCAAATCAGGTCGTTTTTTTATTCCAGCGCCTACACCAAAGCCAAATTTTGCTTTTGTTCCAACAATTTTAGAAACAGCCCCTCGTTCCATTCTTTCTCGGGTAATGAATTGCGTCAAACTCTGTTAGCATATTTTTCTCACAAACTTCGTTGCGTGTTTTAGTGTCATTATTTTTCGCATAACAAATGTCATGATGATAAGCGGCTTTATCAACTCTGTTGATGGGTTGGCTCCACGCTTTTGGGGTCATATCAGTGTTCAATCTTTTGTTCAGTTTTGTGCCTGGTCCTGTAAAATTGTGTCCAGGCAAATGGATATCAAATGGGAGGCTGTTGATTGTACTGTCCAAAAAACTACTGCCACTCGCTTTTCCACTTTTTTCCTGCTAACAAACTTTGACTTTTTCGTGCCACAGACAACACAAGTTCCTTGAAGCATTTGACGGTTGTTTTTAGCTGTTTTTGTTTTCACGTCTTTTGTTTCCGTGAAACTTTTACATTTAACACAATCAATTTTGTCCATTAATTAAATGGAAATGAAAAACCTTTCGTGGAATGAAAAAACATCTAAAAATAATCACCCTCTTTTGCCAAAGAGTTTGCGGGGTCTGATTGTAGGGGAAAGCAGTTGTGGCAAGACCACACCTTCGCTGAATATACTTCTTCAACCAGACTGGCTCGATTTTCAGAAACTCTCAGTTTTTGGAAGAAGTTTGTTTCAACCAGAGTATAAAATTTTACGAAAAGGTTTTGAAGAACAATTACCTAAAGGGCTAATCATGAGTTTGTTTGAAAATCGTGATGAAATACAAGGGGAGGGTATTCCCCCAGACGCCTTGCTTGAAGAATTGTCAAAATCAAACAAGCGACTAAGAAGCAGACAACAGATTGAATGTAACTTTTACGAATCGGCTGATGACGTTCCAGACCTGAAAGAATTCTCCCCAGAGCATAAAAATCTCACGATGATATTTGACGACCTCTTGCTTCAGAAGCAGAATAAATGGGACGCGTGAGGGCGTTACTCAAATTGTGATTGTTTATACTTATCACAGAACTTCTTCAAACTTCCTCATCAAGCAATCAGAGAAAACGCAAACTTCTTTTGTCTGGTTCCCCAAGACCAAAAGAACATTAACCACATTTACACTGACCACGTGTCACAAGATATGAGCAAAGACAAATTCAAGCAGCGATTGTGCAAAACAGCGTGGTCAAAACCCCATAACTTTGTGGTGATTGATTTGACCAGCAATAAAGATGCAGGGAAATACCGAAACGGTTTTGATGATTTTTTTATGTAGAAATAAAGCAAATATGAATAACACAGAACTACTCGAAAAAATCGTTCAAACACTGAACCAAAAAGTTCTACTCAAATTGTTGTTTCAGATAATTCAACAAAAATAAAGACGGCTTTTAATCCCCAATCGAACTTGACAGAAACTGAAAATATGAAATGACTTTGGTTAATCTGGAGACCTACTATAGTTCTCCGAACCTCCGTGATGAAAACAATATTTTTAGATATTCACCAGGGTTTGTAGAGGTCAGTGCGAGCGAGAGAAATAACGATGACTCATCGGCGCAACAAAGACAATGGTTGGATATACACATTCCTGAAGGCTCTTACGATTTGATTGACACCTGAGAAACAATTAAAAATGCAATTAAAAGAAACGAGCATGACGACCAGCCTGTAAAGATATCAGCAAACACAAACACGTTGAAAAGTGTCCTGGAAATAAAAGATGGCTATCAGGTTGACTTTAGGCAAAACAATTCAATTGCAAGTGTTCTTGGTTTTCGAAACAGAGTGTATAACAAATGCTCTCATGAAAGCGAAAGTGTTGTAAACATTCTGAGCATCAATAACATACTTGTGAATGTTGACGTAGTTAGTGGGAGTTATGTGAACGGGAGAACTCAAAACAAAATTTGTGGTTTCTTTCTAAATTTTAGCCCTGGGTATAAGATAGTAGAGAATCCTAGAAACATTGTCTATCTTCCAGTGATTTTGGACACGATCAGCAAAATGGAATCAGTTGTTACAAACCAGACTGGAAAGCAGTTGAATCATCATGGAGAAAATTTGTCGATTAGATTTCATTTACGGGAAATATGAAATTGGAAAAAAGATTGCATATAATAAATAAAGTAAAACGAAGTAAAATGAGTACAAGATATACAAACGTTCAAGTAAACATTTCAGATAATCAAAAGCAAAATCTGAAACGTGCGATGGAAATTGGAGAACCTGGGTCAATTTCGTCTCGGTTACAATGATCTTTGTGGCGACGATATTTTAGCTTTGACTAAATCACAAGTGAACGGAATGACAAAAGCTTATAACAACAAAGCGGGTCTGACAATTAAAATGTCAAAAGCACAACTTCGCTGCAACATGAAAATTGAAGGGGGATTCCCCGGTGCTTTAATGGGAATAGCCTCAAAGGTTCTGCCGTTTCTTGGAAAAACTCTTTTACCTGGACTTATTGGTGGAATTGGCCAAGCAACTGGAAACATTGTTACAAATAAAATTGCGGGAAACGGCTTGTATTTAAAAAAAGGCTCAAACATCGCAAGGGTTGAAACTGGCGGGCAGGGACTGTATCTCAACGTTGCAAAGGCTCTGGACTCGGCAGAGTTGGAAGCGGCCTATATTTGAAACAAGGGGGTCAAATATTTGACGGTTCTGGACTACTTTTGGGTCCGAACAGCCCCTTCAAATACATCCCCATGCTCGGCTGTCGCCTGTAAATGAAATGTATATAAATCATTTATACATAAAATAAAAGATGTGCAATATATATAAAAATAATAAGTCTAAATCAGAAAAAAATATTAAGCAAAAGGTGACGCAAGGTATCATTCATCACAGACACCAAAAAATAAACCAGGATATAGTATTCAAAGAGCAAAATGAAGATGTTAACAATTTGGCGGTTCACCAACACATTTTTCAACAAATCGACCAACATCTCGAGCAACGCATAAACCAAAACGTGAAGTGAGACTAAAATGCTAGGCGCATTGATTTTAATTTTTTGTTTTATTATTTAAATAAAAATGAATGACCATTTATACAGACTTAAACAAATAAATGAAAATGAATGTGAGTTACACGAAGAGGAAATCAAACAAGGGTCAATAATCCAAAAATATCATAGCATAATTAACTTTTGTGACGCTTGTCTTTTGGTGGTACAATTCCGCATGTTCTTGTTACATGTTGGGTTTTTGTCAAATTTCCAAGAAATTATTTTTTTTCTGCTTCCAGCCTTCACAGTGTGCGGTGTCTACTGCTCTAAATTCTGCGCCTGGCCTTCGTAGTGCGCGGATGTTTCTACTGATTTGGTCTGCAATTCTGGGATCTTGCGTTGTGCGTTTTGCAAGTTGGTTTAGTTTCTTGGATTCTTTCATTTACTTGTCTCATTTCCCTAAGTTGGTGCATTTCATCAATTTTGCTTGTTTCATCTTCATCATCGAGTGATGGCGACGTCTGAGACCAGCACCAGATTGTGCAACAAAAAGCCTGCGCCACAAGCTACTGATGAACCAACGCTTCTAGACCTTTACGAACTGTTGCAGTCAGTGAGCAAGCGCCTCGACACCATTGAAGGCGACTTGATTCGCCGCGTTGTTGACGCTGAAAAAGGTATGGAATTTGCTCACAACCAAATTGAGCAGTTATATTCAACTGTTTCAAAACTTCAAACGCATCTGCAAGCTGTTGAAACTGATCACCATAAACAGCGTATTTTGGACGAACTCCGGTCTAAAGAGTACCATGTTCTTATTTATGTTGTCTCAATTACTCAAAACTCTGAAACTTCAGAATATCTGGAGAAAATTGTGCGTGACGTAATAGCGAATTAGTTAGGTTTTCCTCCTGAGAAATTGAAGGAAATAACATTTTGCAACATTCATCGTCTACCAAGTCGGAAAGACGCTACGCAATACAACGGAACTTTATCTACAAAGGCAAGCCCTGCAGTGGTAAAACTTTTGAAAATGAGAGATACGTTCTCTCTTCTGAAACATGCAGGTGCAGCTAAACAATATAATTTAAATATAACTCGTCACCTTCTGCTCTCGATGCAGAAACAAAGAGCTAACCTACTAAGCCTAGCCGCCAAGTTGTTCAAAGCGGGGAAGAGAGTCCATTGGCGAGTTGTTGGCACCAACTATTGTCTTTATGCTGATGGTGAACTAATGGCCGACTAATCTCTTTATACATTGTGTCAATGTGTAAGCTTTACTTTAGGTGTATCTATCATCTTTGATCATTTTTTATTTTTAGTCTTTTGTTATGATGATCACCCGTAATTAAAAATCTGTCATATAAACGCTCGTAGTATTTATGCGTCAAGGTTTCATAACAAACTTGATGAATTAGCTGTCCCAGCATCTGTTCATCATTTTGATATCTTGTGTGTCACAGAAAGCTGGCTGAGCTCTAATGTCGATAATTCGTGCATTCCATTGTCTGGCTATTCAGTACCTTTCGGTCTTGACCGAAACTCCCATGGTGGCGGCGTATGTGAAAAGTGATTTATTTTGTGTTCGTAGACGTGATTTAGAACAGTGTTGAAATTATGTGGCTAGATTTTTAAATTAAACCATCGAAACCGTTTGCTCTTTGCGGTATATTGGCAACCCCTAAATAGTGCTGCTGCGGATAGGCTCTTCTTTCGTATGTGTTGTTCCAACGTGATCAGGAACTTTTTGAGTGATGCTTCGATCACCATAATTTTTTCTGGTGACTTTAATGATCATTCTGTAGGCAAACCGTTTCATCTACAAACTGAGCTATTTCGTTTATTTAACATGTTTAATTTTCACCAGGTTATGCAATCACCCACTAGGTGCACTAATATTCTTAATTGGTTTGTAATTAACAACCTTCGCCTGGTCATAAATTCTGATATTTTACCTCCTTTAGGAAATCTTGACCAACTCTCCAATTTTTTTAGAATTAAATTTAAAATTTTGTACCCATTTCCCTTTATTCATCAAATGCTGGGATTAGTCTCTAGCCGACTTCCAGAAATTGAATGAAATTTTACTTATAGCACCCTGGGAAGATATCATAGCTGCATCTCCTACACCAGACCTTGCCTTGACTAATATTCCTGACATAATAAACCAAGTGCTTGTACTTGTATTCCCTTTAGAATAATTGAATCGAATCAGTCAACATCCGTAGATGCTAAACCCTGGATCAAACAAAATCTAAAGAAAAGGATCCGCAGAAAACGTAGATTGTTTGCCAAATGGCGTCAGACACAATGTCGCAATCACCGTCTTGCCAATAATCGCCTGCGAAATAAAATTTAGAGATATATAAAGGATCGTAAGAATCAGTATAACCAATTTGTTCTCAGTAAGCTTGATTCAGTATCGACATCTCGACCTGACTTCTGGAAAACTGTCAAAGATTTGCTTGGCAAACGTCCTTATTCAAATGTTCCTTTGATCCGTGGCGACACTGTTCACTATGACGTGACATCAAAAGCAAATATTTTTAATGAATATTTTACCTCCATTTCCACCGCACCAGACTCCATACTGTCTAAAATACTTTCTAGGTTTCATATGTACACCGATTTATGCATTCCTCCCCTCATAATCGATCCCCTTGATGTTTACCTTGTACTACTATCTCTTAATCTTAATAAAACTAAAGGCTTTGATAACTTGCCCAATCGACTTCTTAAAAATTGCGCTCAATCTCTTGCCACTCCATTCAGTCTTCCCTTCAACTTCATCGTAGCCATTTCCCACTTCTCTACAGCTTGGAAATTTTCGTCAGTAATTCCTCTTCACAAATCCGGATCTTTGCATGATATAAAAAATTACAGACCGATTTTTATTCTTCCCTCTCTGTCTAAAGTTTTTGAGAAGTTAGCTCATAAACATCTTTACAGCTATTTTGAAGGCAACAATTTGCTTTATAATCGCAGTTCTGTATTCCGAAAATACCACGCCATCTAATATATTAGAAGTTGCTCATAAACTTCTCGTTACCAAAGACAGTGGTTGCTCACCGAGAATTGTGTTTTTAGATATTTCTAAAGCTTTTGACAAAGTCATTCACTGCGCTCTTTTCAAATTGCGTCAGCTTGGCGCGACAGGTTCTCTTTGTAACTTACTGCAGTCCTATGTATCAGGTAGGTCGTAATTCGTACGTTTAGGAGATTTTTGTTCTGATCATTTACATATAAACTGTGGCGTGCCTCAAGGATCCGTACTTGGTCCGCTACTTTTTTAGTGTATGTTAATGACATTGGTACAAACATTAAATCTTCAATTTCCCTGCTTACTGATGATACTATACTTTTATGTTGTTCTAATAACCCAAGTGCTTTGCATACTACGTTATCTAATGACTTACGTCAGTGTGAGATGTGGTCCGGTTTATGGAGTGTTATTTTTAATGCTGCGAAAACCCAAGTTCTTACCATTACCAAAAATCCATCTCTTCATTCTCCATTACGATTCTGCAACAAAGCACTTACTGAAACTCTTTCCCACAAGCATCTAGCGCTTAGTTTGCATCGGTTCCTAACTTGTTATTTACATCTCAACCTTGCATCACAGAGCTATGTCAATAATTAACACGTTAAAAAAGATTAAAAACTTTCTTCCCAGGTATTCACTTTTTGTATTTTATCGCGCATATGTTTCGCCCATCCTTGATTATGGTGATATTATTTATGACAACTGTACGACTACCGACTCCAATCTTCTCGAAAGCGTTCAGACTGCTGCAGCTAAAATTATCCTCGGTGGTCTCAGGACCACATCCCACGACATTATTCTGAAAGAATTAGGTATTACTCCATAGTTTGTCCGTCTTCAGTTTCACATTCTTAAAGCCATCCGTACCATGCTTTTTGGACCATGCCCATCCTTCATATCCGCCCTTGCTCCCAAATTTTTTTAAAATTTTTCCGACTACTTTTCACGCTTCCAGACGCATGTTCAGCTACCATCCTGTGAAACACATTCCCTACATAATTCTTTTTCCATAAAGGCTCAAAATTCTGGAATTCTCTACCCACGGCATTTCAGAATTTAATTCACGCCACTTCTGCTCCAAAGTATCAGATTTATTCCTTACCAAAAAAACTAATGCTTGGCATTTGCACGGTTGCAATACAAACGCAACTGCTATCTGGTGTATGCTTCGATTAGGACATAGTAAATTAATCATAGATGGCCATTAAAATCACATTTGTTAATGTGGTGCTATTAAAACTGATGTTCACATATTTTTCGAATGTCCTTCCACCTATACATCACGCCAAATGTTGATCACAAATTTTCTAAGATTCTTGTTGAAGAAAATATATTTTCCCACTCTGAATTTACTACACTAAGTCGAATTGAACTAAATAAGATACTTCTCTTTGGACATCCTGAACTATCAAAAAATCCATCCTCACGCCTGTTCAAAGCAGACGTGTCTGTTTTTGTATAAGCACCCACCCTTTTAATACAACCTTACCATCTACCATGTTTTCTGTTTGTACTGTTTTTGTGTGTGTATGTGCGACCTTTTTTGTTAATCTTTGCGTTGCCAATGAACTCTTCAGGCTTTGGCCTGCCATCATTGGCTGTTTGTTAATAAATAAATAAATAAATAAATAAATAAATAATAAATACTGAGGAATTATAGGTCAAATCTCTTCAATGATTTTGCAGGGTTTTGATCTGCTTATTGGGGCTGTGTCAATATTTCTGAAAGTTATCGAAAAGCGGCTGTCTAAAAAAGTTCAGAAACACGAGAAGCAAAAGACTTTGGTTGAGATGCAAGCAAACGGTATAAGGAACATGGTGTCAAAAGCGTTGTCAGACAACGAAATTTCAGAAGTTGAGTTTCAAAAGATTCTTACTGAGATAACGAAGTGGAATAAGAAATATAGAAAGGTTGACGAAGTGGATTTATACCTTATTAAGATTATCGCAGATCTTGTGTTCTCGAAACCGGGGTCGAAGCCGCCCGAAGGGAGGCGGGGCTCGCTGGGAGCGGGAAAGAAATCGAAAAGTTATGTTTAGAATAAAAGAATGAATATGAAGGAAGCGAAAAATATACGGATTGAAAATGTGATTTTACCAAACAAGCCTTTGAGTAACTTTGAACACTTGGAAGCTGTGAAAAAGCTTGGTTTAAAAAATTTCAGGGGTGTTTTCTTGAGAGACACTCTGCCAAAACAGCGAGAAGAAGCGAGTGTGGTATTACGAATCTTGACAGCAGTTCAGGTGGTGGTCGCATTGGGCTTCCTATTTTAAACGTGGAAACGATAAATGGTATTTTGATAGCTTCGGTTTGCCTCCACCAACTGAGCTGAACGATTATCTGCAAGGTAGTGCGTTCTATCCAACAGATTCAACCAAGACGAGAAGTATTTTGTGGCCATCTTTTTTTACACGTTTTGAAGCAGATGTAAAACGGAAAGGGACTGCAAGAAATACTAAACACTTTTTGGTAAGTGTAAAAGATAAAGCGAGGGCGGGTGTGAACGGTAACGAGAGTGGTGAACTGTATAATTTGTAGGTATAATAAAAGATACCTGTCGATAAAGCTGGAAGAACTCCAACAAGTCAAAATGTAACCAATGTGAGCGGAGTTTCGCTGAGCTATGTAAACAACTTTTTGCGAAGAGGTCTAACAATTGATATGTCTGGACAAGTCATCAGTAACTTAGGACGAAGTGCTGAACCAAATTCAGCAGTGAGAAAGAAATATGTAAAGGAAAAATTTCTTCAAAAAGGTGCTCCAATTGATATGTGTCAAAAGTCAATTAGAAATGTTTTACCTCCTGTAGACGATGGTGATGCAGCAAATAAATCTTATGTGGATTCTAAAAGCGTTGGTGGAAATGATTTGAATATGAATGGACATTTAATTGAAAACGTGAGATGGGCTGAAAAAGCAAATGACGCGGTGAATCGAGCCTACGTTTATTCTGTTGCGAACACGAAACTATCGCTTGAAGGAGGTGTAATGACGGGAGACATTCATATGAATAAACATTCAATAAGGTACTCAAACCCAAATCAGATGCATGAAGATGAGGTGGTTCCAAAACAATAGATTGAAAACAATTTTTTAAGTTGTGATAGTCCCGCATACCTGAAAGGACCAGAGCATGACCACAATGTGTCAACGAAAGGATACGCTGATAAAAAATTGTTGCTTCGTGGGAGAGACGTGCGGGGCGATGTTGGATTATCTGGGCATAGACTCAGGCATTTGGGCGAATCCACACATGGAAATGACGCAATCCGCCTCAGTTCTGCAAACGAATTCTATCTGAGATGCGATGGCAGTAATTGGATGCGAAATGATCTATCTTTGGACGGGTTCAAAGTACAGGGGTGGCAAATCCACAAACCGCCCAGGACGCAGTAAGTTTGAGAACACTTCAAGTTTCGGAAGCACGTCTTTTAGAACAAACAACCGCTACTGCTGACACCGCCGTAAGCGACGCGAATAAAAACCATGTAAACATTTTGAATCACAAAATTCGAGTAAAAAGTTTAGATTTATCGCCAGATGGTTCCACAGAATGGAATATAAATATGAGCAATCATAGAATTGTTAGATTGAAAGATGCTGACCCCGAAATTGAAAGTGAGGCGGTTAATATTCGAACGTTGAACAAGAAAATTTTGGAAGAAATTGGGGTAAATAATCAGCTAGAGTCACTAAAATATCTACGGCTTGATGGACAAAACCAAATCACTGCGCCCATTCAAATGAACGGAAACAAACTTGTCGGATTGACTAACGCAACCGCACTGACTGATGGCGTGAATTTGAGAACTTTGGACGGCACTGTTAATTCACTGAGGTCTGAAAACTAGCAACTAGTACTTGCAAAGAATTAAAATGATTTTTCAAAAGTTATGCTTCTTGACTGAATTTCTCTGCCAGAAAATAATCAAAATTATAATGGAAAAATATAATGAACCTTGGGCAACCGGCTCACCTCGACGATGCTGTGACAAAACGATTTGTTGACTATATTCTAAGGACGAGAACCTTCCACGTAAATCCAGAGGGGGCTCAAGAAAATTCAAAAATGAATAACTATAAAATTTCAGGACTTGCAAATCCAACAAAGAACAACGGCGCTATTCATAAATTATACGTTGACGAAAGAATCAAGCATTTACATCAAGAATTGGAAAGGTTACAGGTTCGAGTCATAAGACTTGAGAGAAATGCTGCATCCAACGAAAATGCTAACTCTGCAACCCCTTCACAGCCTGACGAAAATACCTAGATTCATCACAGCCTTCCGACAAGTGATGGTTAGACGACCCATTGCCACCCTGACGGTCAAAAGGGTTAAAATAGTCATCACTCTGAAGCCTAGATTTTTCAGGGGTGGGGGTGAGACTAATTTCGAAGAGCAATTTCTAAAGCTTTCAAAAAGGTTGTCCGGTATGCAAATGGATGATTTTGTAGTTACTTGGTTTGGTGTAAACGAAGCGGCAACAACAGAAACGAACGAAGCGAACACTCAAATTTGACAGTGTTAATTCGACAGTGTTGAGTTGACAGTGGTGCTGTTGAATTGACAGTGTTGAGTTGACAGTGGTACAATTGAACTGACAGTGTTGAATCGACACTGTCAAATTTAACAGTATTAATTTGACAGTGTCATTTCGAGACTCCAAAAAGGTGGAAGTTATGCTTGGAAAAATTTTTCAAAAATTCTAAGCCAGAAGGGTTAAGGTTCTTTTCACTTTAAAACCAAAACATTTCAGCGAGAGCGGTACAGAGGGCTCTGTGACTACTGAGAACTCTGAGACCACAGGGGAAACTATTTCCGAACAGTATTTTAACACACTGTTAGCGAAACTCAAACACACAAAAATGAAACAACTTATCGTGGAAAATTTCGGTGTTTCATAGGTATACTTTGATGTATTTTAGGTATGCTTTAGGTTCGCATAAGTGCATTTAAATATATTCAAGGTATATTTAAACACACATTTCAGGGTATTTCAAGTTGTTTTTAAAAATTGCGGTTTATCTGAAAATGTCGGTAGAAGAATGTAGTTAGACGGTAGTAGATGTAAACTGGGGGTTCAAAGATTGTTTTTAAACTCCCTGTGAATGCTCTCAACAGACAAAAAAGAGTTGTTTTTCAATGATATTTGAATGACATCTAAATGATGTATGAATGATATTTTTGTGTTTTTGAGTTTTTTTTGTTATTTTTAATTTGAATGATATTTTTTAAGTTTTGAGTGGTCTTTGAATGATTTTTTGGGGTTTATAAAGAGTTTTTTTGGGACACTTTATAAAGAGTTTTTTTGGGACACTAAAAAACTTCGTTTTTTAGACATTTTTCAGAAATTTTGTAGGTATTTTTAGACTTTTTTAGTGTCTTTCTGAATTCTTTGATTTTTTCCCAATTTTTGTTCGTTTTTGGGTCTTTAGAAGCAGTTTAAAAATGGTCTTTGAACCCTCAGTATACTGTACATCTCCTGTTTCAAATTGGAATCTCTTGCTTTCCTATTTTCGCTAGCTAACCCACGTGCAGTGAAGATTACGCATGTTTCTCTGATATATTGGCTCCACCTTGGCAACGTGTATTGTCATGCTGGGAACTGGGAACTGGAAAACGCTATTTATTCCCTACAAATGTAGTTAAATCTGCATCGTTGTGTTCCTGATCGAGAGCATGATATTTAATCAACGTATTTTCTCTGCGCTCCGTTGACGTGTGCGATTAATTTCGTTTCATGACGTCACCTGTCCTTTACAGCCCCATTCCATCCAAACTTTATGATGTACGATGACGTAGCCGCAGACATGATGGAAATGTCAATGCCTCTTTCTATGGATCTCTTACTCGCCGCACCCTCCTCAGTAGAGCGTCCGAACACCCCACCCACTGTTCGAAGCCATTTTCCAGAGTCCTGGTTGTGGGACGCGAAAGTTGCTGGGTATGATGTCGTTTTCAGTTAAACCACTCCAACGAAACAGCACGACTTCTAACAATCTTCAACATTCTCTTGTTTTTTGTCACGCATGCGGTCACATGGTTCATGTGCAGTAATGCTCTTTCATGCAAATACCACGGTAACGTAAAACAGCGATATGGATTTTAATACCACAGATAGGTCAAAGCAGACACCACAGTTAACAACGTGAAGTAAACTTTGCCATGCAGCTGGAATAAGCGACGAGACTTATATGTTATTAAATATCCACCAATACTTCATTAATTTTGTCTTGTAGGTATGCATGCACAAGATCATCTTTTTTGAAAATTTTTAATCGCTTTGAAATAACAATTAGACTCATCGCAACTTAACAGCGCATTGTTGAAGCAGTGACTAATAACGCAATGCGCGGTGTATGTCTTACGAGAGATCGGTTTTTATCTCTGAGTTTTGAAACAACTGACGAGTGGTGAACGTCAACCTGACTCCTACACTGTACATCTTGCGCTGCTTCCTTCAGTGGCGTCACTTTGGAGTGCAAAGGCGTCTGAAAGCTATTCTTTTCAAAATAGGCAGTGACGTTGTGTGATCGTTGACTTTATCGCACAATAACGCACAAAAGTAATCAATAAAAACTCATAGGCTTCTGTTCTTGCTGTTCTAAACCTTTTTGACATCGCTCTGAAATGTACTAGAATTGAGACAGGACAGTTCGTCGTGCGTTTTGTCAGTGCATGGAAATGCTGAAGGCGCCATTGTTCCTTGCAGAATTATTTGATGTAACCCACCAGTAATCGTTTTAGAATAATGGATGAGTGGTCTTTCTCGTATTCGACAAGATCATATTTGCTTTCGGCGCCCTGGTTCCAGACGGACAAATCGGTAGATGTTGAAGCTTACTTTCAACAAATCGCAGTGAAAAGAGTGCTCCATCGATCATGACATCTCGACCTTCAACTTGGTCGTTTGCGAATGGTTTAGGACCCCGCCTTTCGAACGGGAGGATCCACTGACTATGGAGCGGACTTTGCCCCGCTTGCGTAAGGTCGAATATTGGCTCTAGCAACGACCCTGCGGCCGTCTTAACTGTGCCCGCCACTGGCGTGGCGCGAATGTATCTTCGCCCCCAGGCGGGATTTTGAATTAGAGGCGTTCAGACTCAATCCTTCAGTTTGTAGTTTCACACCATTAGCTTATCAGCCAAGCACATGAACCAAATAATTGAATCTGCGGTTCAGTTCTTACTGAGGAGAATAACTGTGTAACAACACTTATCAGTGGGGTAATACTAACCTTTCTCACGAGGGTGCAGGCACGCTTAAATACGTTTTGTCTCTCGATGGTGTAGCTAAGCTTGAAACCGTGAAGGAACGCTTAAAGTCTAAACAAGTTCAGCTACACGTAGTCCATACGGAAGAAACAGTATGCTAAACGTGATTCATTTATCGTGTGTTGAAAGCCCACATCCACCTCCATCACCTCCATTGCAAAGATCATAGCATTTCAGAAAAACCTGCCCAAATGCATCGATGGATGTGTGATTGAGTCTGCACGAGGTTAACAGCAGTGTGTGCAGTAACTCAACAACAGCGAAAATGATTTCTGCAATTAGACAACAGTAACCGCTAGATTTAGTTTGCTTAGGACAGATGAGCGCATAAGACTGGCAGGCTAGTTTTCATGGAGTGCTTCGTTTGATTTTACTCCTGACATATTTACTTCGCGAGTTCATACAGGTTGGCAACCACTGCTGTAATCTACACGAACGAAACAGGATAATAAACGTGATTCATTTATTCATAGCAGACTCTTTAACCTGCGAACACAAATTTCCTTTCGATTGCAAAATAATTTCTTTGTTTATTTGGTTCAAGTAATCATGGTCCTCTTAAATGTTTTTGCAAAACCCCGTTTTCTACTGTCCAATGGCCTACGCCAAATAATTCCACAAATATGCAATGTATCGTCATTGTTCGATAACTAACATCTTTAAAAAATGTACGTTTATATGAAAATACGATAACCGCAAAAACCCGGTCGATATGTCAGTTGCATCCAAAAATGTAAAGAGGTTTTACTTTTGGAATCATCCTTCTGCAACGAAAACGCCCAGTTCAGTTTTACAAGTAATAGGCGCAACACCAGTTAGAAAAACAAGCCTTCCATTAGCGTGGGAAAAAGTTGTCCAGCATACAGCGAAAGCGAGTAGCTACCTAACCTATAGTTCAGGGGTGGTCAAACATTCTTTATGTATCAGCCACATATCGGAAAAACCTATGTTACAAAGAACAGCAACAAAAAAATCTAAAACACGAATTTGTTTGCAATTTACGCTTCTGTGACATCACAATCTTTTTGGAACATTTACAAAAGTACTACTGTACGGCAGGCTAGCTACCACCACATTTTACAATATTTCTATAGTTGCATTAGAAATAAAAAACAAATATATCATTTTTCGGACAGTGCAAAGAGCCGAATATAAAGTTTCAAAGAGCCACAGTTTGGCCACCCCTGCTATAGTTCTATTCTATATTTGATTATTTTTTGATTTTTTGAATATATAGACCTAATACAAGATAAAAAATTATAAAGATTTACTTCACCTTGTAATATTAATAGTAGGGCCGTAATCAGCTGATATTTTCGGGGTGGGGGCAAAATGATTGCAACTTGTTCTTGCACTATTTTTCGGGAGGGTCGAGGCGGTTGTAACTTGTTGTTGACAAATCCTGGTGAGGGCAGTTGCACGGTTGACCCTCCCTGGTTGCGGCCCTGCTACGCACGGTACGTTTGCAGCCATTGTTCCTCAAGCAGAAGGTAGCTAATTTTGCAGCAACCAGCAATCAATGCAGATCCTGGTGCGCAACAAGAACTCTCAATAAAAGTTTCAAAATAAATTGAAACATTTGAACGGGCACGACTTGGACTCCTAACTTGGGAGTGCAATGTGGAAATGATTCAATTGGACTTGCAGAGTCAGAGTCCGGTAAAAATATCCGACTATGATTCTACCCAAAACTTCCGCCTCCTTGTGGCTCCGACTGCGCAACCCTGGTTACAAGTTGAACTGCATTTCCTCATATTACGACTTCTTCACGCAAGTTACACATCAAAATCCTCTAGCTGGTTTTCATAACATAGCGTACATAGCCAAACAGCAACAGCATAGAAACAACCGCAAAATGCAAGCCACTCAAAAAAGATCGAAAGTGTTCTCCTCACCGTGTGTGCATGGATGAATTACTTGCATTTCTTATGAAGTCTTTTTTCACACTTTACACATTTCAGCCGGGTGTGTTTAGTGCACAGAACACATCTTTCGCCTGAGGCAAGTTTTAATGTGTCGCTCACCCGATCGTATCTTATTGATGCACAGAGTCGGGCTGTAGGGCCACCCAGATAACCTCGTGCTACGTGTGCTTTTATCCAGTACCTTGTAATATGTCTGGGGAGTGTTGCTTTGACTGGCGTGTATCTGTACAAGCGAAAAAACGCTACAATAGAAAGGTTCAGGATATTGCTAAATAACTTCCAACATCACTTCTGTGATAGCAGTCGCGGTCGGTAGGATGCCAACCTACAAAAGCACACATCCACGCTACCCATCCCTTGGTTTTGCACCTTCACAACATTAGGTTGTCCTAGTGCTTTTGTGTTTTCATCTTTAACATGTCTTTCTGCTTTGGTGACAGGATTTACAGTGAAATAGTTGCTGTCGATTGTCAAAGACAATTATCGTTTAGCATCATATAAATATTAATGTGATCGGTAACCGCAAGATCCCCTGTTGTTTCCTGCAACCCTTGTTTGCAATCATAGGCAGCGTCCAGTTCTATTTTCTCGAAATCACCTCAGGCTCTGATAACTTTAGCAACAAGGTGGCTTGTAAAATATATCGAAGAAAACCACATGTTCTTTATTCTTGCGTGCTGGGATAACCATTATGGTTATGAATTGGGAGTATAACCACGTGGTTTTCTGATGATATCTTCCACAGTATATTTGGAAGTTATACGAAAAGCCGTCAACACTGCACAACATCCATAGTTTGTATTAACATTTCACTGGTTTTCCTTTTATGAACCCTCTTCATTACCGTCAATATTTTCATCGCCTGACACGTAAAGTACCACTAAATGTTCAGCGTACTCGTTTATTTTCTATACTGTCTATAGCTGATAACAACAAAGGAAACCTTCTTGCGTCTATGAATACCAGGGCGCTTAGGAACCTTGCTTTTTTCAAAGATCTGTGTGAAAGTATTTATAAAAATTTTTGAAGGCTTGTAGTTACAGCACACCGGGATTTGAGGCGTATGTAAATCTTTTTATTATTTTTTCTTATGTTGAAGGACATCCATGAGATAAATCGAGGGCTCACAGATGTAGGAGCAGGCAATTTCTTGGGGGTGCACAGGATATTTTGCCCAAATTTCTCCAAATTTGCCCAAAAAATCTTTATACGACAAACTCTCACTTTTAAAATTTTCTGAAGCTGTTAGTATATTGTTCTTTCTCTAATATGTTGCCATACACATTTTCACTTTCCCAGATGGCATTGATATTCACTTCTCAAATGGCAATAATAACATTGCAAAAATACATAATCAAGTAGGCTACGTGAACAGTGCATAATCGTATGGAGCTAAACATACTTAGGATCAAATTAACTCATGATGACCATTGTTCCATTTATGGAACATTGGAATAGAATGTTCGGAAACGCTCGTTTCCGCTTCATTGTATCGCCTCAGTATTGATTTATATGATAGTTCACTTTAATGCAAGCATGCCTCTCAAAAAACTATATATATATACATATATATTTTTTTGTCTCCCGGCTCCTTAAAAATGTCAGTTATTTTCACATTTGCGTGATCTCCATTTGCTCAATTGACTCAGCAAAGAATCCTCATTTATGGAAATTAGTAACACTAGTGAATGTAATGATGTATTTTACAAGTCTCTGTTTCCACCTGCAAAGAACTTACTTGAGGTTAAAATTTTTGTTCCGTTTTTGGAACAATGGTCCAAACCGGTACCAGAATCAAAATCCTTACGATAAGTCTTTGCAATGTGATTGGCATGCCTTTTTAAATCATTTTTAGCAAATGCATGAAAGCTAGTATAGCAAATGCGAACAAGCACACAGGACTGAATGAACGGAAAGATAAATGTTTCTGTTTGTTATGAGATGAAAAGCATTTTTCACGCAGTATAGCATTTGAAGCGGAACTCCCGGTTGATTTCTCCGCTTGCTGTGAAGGTTTGAACTTGTGACGTTTTGATTGAGGAAGTGATTGGAACGAATTTTGACGTAATTCCGTCTGCGCGCCAGCCGATGCGGCTAAAGAAGCGCTTCCCTAATCGAATCGCGGTTACGATATTTAAGAACTCGATTTCTTAGGTGTTTGCCTTCGGTGTTGTCCCCTTGGACTTAGTCATTTTCATGTAGCGGCACTCGCGTGACTACTACACATTACAATCGTGGAATATTGCAAAGGTTTTTTGCCATAAACACCACATTGTTCTTGCTTTTCTGTTTACACGGGGTGATGTAATCAAGGTTATGTGCTGATAATTCTTTTCCCACTGGGCTGTGGACGTGTTTAGCAGTCCAGCTACAATTAACCTTGAAAACTCAAGTACAGTAGATCCTATTCAGGCTGCATTCAGCCGTAGGATGCAATCTCCAAAGCGGAATTGCAGAGTCGGAGGTAAAATATCCGACACCGACTCCAACTCCGACCTTTCCAAAACTTTCGACTCTGAATCCTTAATATCAAGGGAATGAAATTTGGCTGTGAAACTCAATGGAAATCATGGTACACAGTAAGAAACCTCTGTTTCAACCAAAGTTTCAAAAGAAATTGTACCATTTCAACAGGAATTCCCAATTTAGGAGTGTGATGTTGGACATCCGGAGTCGGAGTCGGACGAAAAAAACGACTCCTACTCTCAGTGCTGATGGTAATCGACTCCGATTCCGGCTCTCACTCCGACTCCGCAACTCTGTACTCCAAGGAGCAATTTTATCAAAGTTAAAAAATAAGGGCCAGTGCCACATTTCAACTGTCGTCTGTATTGACTAGCAAACCTGCCGAGTGAATCCACACTTTCCATTCCTTGATGATACTAATGAAAACGAAAAGGTTGCATTGGATCAACTTTTGCATTTTTTGTTGACTCTAACATTTTCCCTTTGTGATTAATTCTACGTTAGCATGATTGGAACCAAAGGCGTACGAGGCGAGGAGCCAGGGGAGCGCCCGCCCCTCCGGGCTTGAAAAATTTCAGGGCAAGCTCTGTTTTCAGGGCAAGCGCAATTTTCTCAAAAATCCCGAATGATGAAAGATATTTCAATAGAGTGAAAAATTCCAGGGCAAGCGCAAGTTGCTCAAAAATCCTGAATGTAAAAAGTATATTCAGTACAGTGAAAAATTTCAGGGCACACTGGACCAAGCCCTCATTTTCTGTAAGAATCGAACAATCGGATGTCTGTAGTTCAACAGCTTGATAGAAGAATTCGGTAACTCCTTCTTTGTTCGTTTTCGAGTTTGCGCTGGGTGGAGGTGCAGGGTGTTAAGATGATAGATTTTTTGATCAACAGGAGTTTTAGAAGCGGACAGCACGGACGTGCACATTGCTTGGCTCCTTTGAGTGCGTATCTTCAAGTGCCTTGCTCAAGCGCACGGAAGCGATAACACAGGCAGGTTTAGGGAGTCAGACCGTACGACCCGGAACCGTCGCTTTTAAAACATTGCGTTGCGTCATCGAAGTCGTGTACCTGTTTGCATCAGTGAAGCAAATACCGTAAAGCAGGGTCACCAACCTTTTTGAAACTGCGAGCTACTTCTTGTGTACCGATTAATGTGGAGGGCTACTAGCTTGATAACCATTTCTGAAATAAAAATTTTGCTCAATTTACCTTCCATTATTTTATTATTGGTGAAAACGTTGATCATGCTAATGTTATTTTTATAACAGGCCCGCGGGCAACCTACATAGCATTTGCGGGAGACCTGGTGCCCGCGGGCACCACGTTGGCGACCCTGCCGTAACGTTTCTTGTCTGGGAGAACACAATACGCAAGGAACTTCAACCCCTTGAGTTAACAAGCAAGTTAACTACAGAATTTGCCTATAACGGCACCTCTAGGGGATTGTATAAAGAACGTTATTTTCGAATTGACAATTTGACATTATAAGCGAAGTGAAATGCATGTAAAACATGCCATCGCGACCAAACAAAATGTAACGTTATGGGCGAATTGACGCTCCAGGCGAAGCCGTTATAAACGAATTCAACTCTTTAGAACAGATTTACATAAGGTTCAGGCCCTATTCGGATTAAACTAAAACGTTATTTTCAGGGAAAATTGCTTATTTTTAGGGAAAATTGTTATTTTCAGGCCAAATGTTTTCCGCCCCCCCAGCAAAATGCGCTTATGATTGGAACCAATGTAAAAAACCTCATTATCTTTCCACTCGACAATTGGTACAAATGCCCGTAACTATGGGGGGCATTCGGTGGTTACGCCCACCCAGATTTTATTATGCCCGGAAAACTCATTATATTTATGTGGATATACATGTGATTCAAACTCGACAAACCAACAAGTTTTGCAAATGCTCGGTTTTACTCTGTTTAATCGCTACGCCAACTCGCAACACTACCACACATTGCACAAAACGCTAACTTCATTGCCACAAAATAAATTGCACTAAGGAAGTTCCACATTAGTAAAAATTTCGATTTGTGATATTACAGTATTTGCAAACATAATAAAAACAAAAAACTGTCCTCCCTAAAATGTATTTTGTCCTCCCCAAACCCTAAAACCCGTTTACGGGCCTGTTGGTACATAGTCGCCAGGGCAACAATAAAAAATTGCGGTAGTGTAACGATTAAACCGTTGTCTAACCGGAGCGACAGAAGAGAAGGAATAAGAAAAGTCAGTGAGAGTTGCTACGTAGCTGGGAACACACATTGGCCATTGTTCCATTATTGGAACATGTTGTTGCTAAGCAACCGCAACCAATTTTTTGTTCTAATTTTTATGTCAGGACATATATGAAACAGAAAAACAAAAGCAGAAGAATATCTTTTGGTTTTTGGTAGTTGTCAAGGGAAACTTCTAAGCATTTTAAGTATGTAGTACATGTGATGCATAGCAGTTAATCTTATCACTAGCATAAATTATACAGATGGTCTGAGGTAATATTATGAAGGATTTAAGCACAAGCCAAGAATAACAACATCCGAAAATATGACTTGATATACCTACAGCTACATGTCTGCCTTGTTATTTAGAAGTAAGTACAAGCTTCGATTCAACTTGAAGCTTCCGCTAGTTCTACAACCCTCAAATATTCTGAAATAGCTTTGAAATAGTAAATATTGATCTGAAACTATGCAGCATGAGAAATGAGTCAAAAGTAACAATACAGCTGTCATGAAAACACAGTGTAATAAATCATCTGCCGATATTTCAAAATAAAAATTTTTGTCAAATACCAACATAACAGCGAAAACTAGATTGAAGTGTGCAGTATGACAATTTGTGCAGTATAAAAAGTTGAAATATGCAGTATGAAAAAAATAAGACTTCTTGAAATTTGGTTCTTAAATCACCTAACTGAAATAATTAAGCTAGGCTGTGTAAGAACAATGTCAGAAGCCAGTTGGCGCAGTACTCTGAGCATCTGCCTCACATTTCTGAGGTTTGAAGTGGCATTCACAATCTGTTGCTGTCAGCAATGAACCTCATACTAAACAAAGAAGGTAGCCCTAAAGCCGCTTCCTTCTTTGAAAGCATATTTATGATGTATGTGGCATGTATCATCACCGTCTGTGTTCAGTCTATTTGAATAAGAGCTGTTGATGCCTACTCAGTAGGCGAAACATATACTTTGTAAGATCGTATTGCCTGGTTCATATAAAATTACTGTATTGGGTTTATAGAATTATTCAATTTGCTTTGCTAGTGAGAATTGCTGTAATCTGCTACTGATGTTATATTTGATGTATATTTGTTAAGTTGCCAAAGCAAATCTATTATGAGCATTCTTTGAGATCAGCCTGACACTTTTTGAAATTAACGAATATCATTGATAAATGGTTGTGATGTAAAATAACAAACAAAGCATTTCAGTTTCTAGTTATAGTATTCAAAAGCTAATGAAACTCTTAGTCAGTGATGATTTATAATTTGTACCGGGGCACAAAAGAAGTCTTGCACCAGCGCTTTTTTTCCTCTCGAGAATCCTGCATGTATCATATTATTTGTATTATGAATGTGCCGTGTGCTTCACAACATGGTCTGTTCAACTACATATATATGCAAAATGCAACACATTGTATGTGAAAATGTGTTCATCCCAACACTGGTTAAGATAGGACTCTGCTCATATGAAGAATCCCTACAAGGTGCAATTCATAAAGCACATAAACGAAATGCCCCAAATAGATCATTTTCGCCCAAACTTTCAAGTCAATTATTCAATTCTCACAAAGCATGAAATTACTAGCATGTTTGCTGATTTTATAAGTATTTAATGTTTTTCCTATGACATGGGAAACATTTATGTATAAACTCAATAACAAAAGCTATAATTTTTCATATTGTCAAAAAATATCGAGGCTTCTGTGCTCAATTTTTTGAGATTTTGCCCAAATTTTGACAAGCCAAAGCGTTTGGGGGTGCGCTTATTGCACCCCCTGCACACCCAGCTCCATCACCACAGTGAGGGATCATTTATGTTGATTTTTAAATCATCAGTGCCTCGATTTATACTTAAGAGTACGTGAATTACTTTTCAAATGCAGTAATTTAAGTGACCGTTATTGCGTCAGTGAAGCTGGCAAATGCTGTGCAAACAACTGCTAGTATGAAACTTCATTTTTAATATTTTTAGGACTAGTTTTGCTAGTCATCTTACTGCAGACAACCTTCGAAAAATTCGCAAATGATAATCCTATCAAAAACACATTTTATGCGTATATTTCATTATAAAACCGAGAGTTTAGCAGACGTGCAGGCATTGCTCATACTGATTTGTGAATTCAAACGTTGTGGAAAAAAATCCTTCCTTGAAGGTCTGAAAACCATTGTTATACATGAATAGACTTCATGTAGTAAACATAGGGCAATGTAGTTTTTTGTGACTTTCTTACTACGCGCTGCTTTGACTTTAACAATTTCTAGCCTTGCATTTAAAGGTAAGGCACGATGCTAAGCCAAACATCGATTTTTTTTCAGAAAAGTATTCGCTGGTTGCATAGACGTCATATATTAGTTGAAATTCCATCATCAGACACTGTAAACGTTTCTGCTGCCTCAGTGATTTATTGAACGGTTGCACATTATTCAGGCATCACTACCTTTGACGTTGTACGCTTTTGAGAAATAGTTATTCATGTTTGAAAACTGCGAGTCATCCTTGTGGTAACACTTGTTTCATGTGCTATACTGTAACTGTTCGCTTGTTCGTCCCGGCGACTACGGTGTATGGATGCGCGGATCTCTCTGACTATAATTTTGGCAACGTCGTTCGCAGTTGTGCGTTGTTGTGTCTACATCACGACTATAACCGCTAAACACTGATTTTTACCGACGCAGACCTGATGGATCGGCAACCTTCGCAACAACTGCACCCGATACAATCACATCATGGGTGTGGAGTGTCTTCTCTGTTTCGGATCAATACGGTCTTGGGCTCACTGACACTTTCAAGGTGAGTTTTTCCTGTTGTGGTTAGTCATGTTTACAATGTGGCTAAACAACTTTTTTGTGTAGATCACCGTTTTCCGTCAATTCTTTGTGACCCTCAATCTTCCACTTAAAGTCACCCGAGGAGAGATCATAGTGGTTCAAGCCGTCGTCTTCAATTACTTGGAAAGTGACGTGACCGTAAGTTTCTTGTATTCATCACATAATTTGAACCGAAACGAGATGAGTTGCAAATGTTTGCTGGACCCAATCGTACGAAGTACTCCACTTATTTGTTTCTGCCAATACTTCAATATTCAGTGACTCAGTGACAGTTATGACCGTCGCTTCCTGTCTCTGCATTCCTGACCAAGTATTCTGTGCTTGATCGGGATGAAAAATTAACTGAACTGAACTGAATATTCACAGAGGCTACTGACGATGATATAATGTGTTTGATAACTATCGTTTCGTGATACACCCACTTGCTGTTTGATCAGCAGCGATTGCCGGTCAAATAGTGAAAGATATTTTGCGCGATGTAGCTTGTAAGACAAGCATTTTGAGAATGGTGTTGCACAGGGGTTCTCAAACTTTTTTCTTCCGTTTACCCCTTGACAGCTTCCTAACTCAAAGTGCACCCCCTGTTTTTGTTTACTCACTAGCGCTGTAGAAAATAATCAAGTATCATAACTTCAGCATCACGAAATTTACCCCCAGGATCGGAAAAATTTACCCCCAGTGTGTAAATTTACCCTCGGTTGAGAACCCATGGTGTAGCAGATAGAATGAGAAGCGCTTCTCTATTGGATTGACAAGTTTATATGTGACATCAAGTCCCTGGTGATGAAAGTTTCAACTCTGCTTCAGTGGTGCAGCAGCACAGACTGTCGCCCTTGTGCGAAATGGCCGCGACTGCACCGGCACTCCCTCGACAACAGGCCCACTGTATTTTTTCAGGTTACTCACAATACGAAAAAATATCAACTCACGAGATGGATGTCGATCAATCATTATTTTCGAATTAAATGTGTTTTTTTATTCTCATCAAAATTTCAAAGATGAACTCGTCGACCGTTTACTGAAGCAAACGCCGAAAGTTTATAATCAAAAGATAGTTTGCCGGCGAAATCACTTTCAATGGATAGGATCAAGAACGCAGACAGCCTGCTTTCCTCCATGGCAGATCTTGAGTACAATTTTATCATCTTATGTTTTGAAAAACTTCTCTCACGACTTGCAGTAGAAACGGCAACAGTGAGGTGAAGCTTCAGGCACAAAAATAAGTACGGTGTTGAGTCACATATAAACGATATTTCGTCAACCACTGAAGCACGTCCAGCGCTGTAGCATCGCTTTGAAATAAGGTAACGCTGCTTTGTGCCCGTCGATTAAACCTAGCAAGTTCTACTGATATCAGCGAAAGATCAACGTCATCCGCATACATGTTCTTGAGTTTGTCATATCCTTCTTAATGGGTAGTTAAAAAGCCAAATTTCCATTTAGCACATTACTTTCATTAAATCTCATTTGTGCTTCACCCCGAAAGCGGACCACAGCATCAAACATATATTCTTGACTTATTTAGTGGTAGACAGATCTACGTCTTCCGCATGCTCGCCAGGCATTCTTTTCTTCTTTCGGACACGTCGTTCTTCAATCGAGATTTACTGCCTTTCGCAAATCTTAGAGCATTATCGATGCATGCCTTAATTAGCCCGTCGGCCTCATTCATAAATATGTGTTGCGTCACAACACAAGTAATTCCCTGTGATCAAGTTGGTTGATCCGTAGTTTTATAAGAACATTACCAAATTATAAAGATGTTTCTGGAAAAACTTTGCTACATGGAGCATAACTGGGTGATGTGAGTCGATTTCAAAATGGTCAACTTTTTATTAGGACAATAAGGAGGTTAAACTAAGTAGATGTGCTTTCTTTGTTACTGGGGTAGTTGAGCCACCGATCAATACTGGATAAAAAGGGAGTGTCCCGTACGTGAGCAACTTGCGCAACGAGAAAAAACATCATCAACGATCCACTGGTCAATCGTGACCGCATCATTTAATTACTTTTGCATGTCAAGTTGAGTCTGGTAAAACAATTTTTCAAGGCCTTGGATAAAAACGGTGCTTGTTTTGATGACCTGTGCAAAGCATTTCCTGGAATTAGCAATGAAAAGCTGAAAACACAGTATTTTCGATGTACCACAAATATGCAAACTATTTACAAGACCAGACTTTTCCATCGCATACGACTGAATTTGAGTATGTAGCCTCGCACGCATTCGTGTCAGTAATGAAAGAGTTCATCGGAAACACAAAAACAAGCAACTACTGAGATCTCATATTACGCAAATCAGTGGAGGAGTTATATCAAGGTTGATGGGGTACTCACATGGTAGCAGACTACTGTTGGTGCCTGATGTGAGACTGTCACTTTATACAGTAAGGTCACAGGTGAAGATCGTACAAGAGGACTTTCCGGAAAATGAGTTAAAGTTAACTCACAAAAATAAGTGATGTGGCTTCTTTTTACTCCAACAATACTGGTTCCTCACCTGCATATTTTTTATTGTGAATTGTTTGTCTTTTCAATGTTGCATGTTAGATAAAAGATTTCGAGTTCTTGTCTAAATCGACTATTTTTTTAGTTCTCACATATCGCACCTATGTGTTGGTTCCATTTTGAAAAATTAGTGCTATTGAGCGTTCACTACAAGCAATTTTTGTTGCGGTTTTGTAAACTTGAGCTGCTATAGTTCAAAGCATTGGAACCGCTAACAAAGATTTGCATGCCTGAAGCCTATTGTATCGATGGATAAAAGAATGGATTGATGGCGCATTTCTCCAACTGACCGTATCGCTGTTTCGTCGTCGTCTTGTTTATACCTCTAATACAAATTCATATATTACCATATGTAATATAAGCTGTTATTTAAAATACAATGCAAAAATTTTGAAAGTGGAAGACACTTAAATTTCTTAATATCCCAAAGTGTAGAGGAAATTTTCAAGCACTTGTCATTTTCGAGTTCAGCATCCCTGATATACGATAAAACTTATCCTTACCATTTGTACCACAACGTTTTTTTGAAAAGTTGTTTGTGCTGCAAAAATGTCGGAGCTTTTGCACCTTAGCGTCTTCTTAACATATGCTTTCATTAACATTTTCTGTCTGGCTGAAATCAAGCATCCTCGCGCAGTTTTTTCACTTTTCTCACCTCCTCCCATGTAAATTTTGAAAAAAAAACGGAAAGTCCATGCAAACGCGATAAATGTCAGAGTGTATATGATGATCACATTGTTGTGCTTTAAACATAGGACATTTATCCATTCTGTTATGTGAGAGAACAGTAGAGGTTTCTTATCGTTAGTGATTATTTCGATGACTATCAACAAACCACACTTCACTTAACCTGAGTGTGGAGACGTTGCGCAGTCTGAAACACCTTTACAACTCAACCGTAAATGTCTCACAACCAGTCCTGATTAACATTATTATATTTTGTTTTTCATGTATCAATCACATACAGAATTACTGTTTACTGTTAAACCTTTTTATAATCTATCTTTACCTCTGTCTATTAAACCTGATTCGCTGGTACTATGTTCCTTCCTGGTGGAACATCATTGGGTGGTGCTATGCGCATGGTGGAACCCAATTATCATAGGTGGATCCAGGATATTTTTAGGGGGGGCTCAAGGACGAGTTCATCCGGATGTGTACTGACTGCATAGTAGTGAAGACCCAACTGCTCAGGTAACTTTATTTAACAAACACGGTTAATATCCCTCCAGATTTTGGCTAAATCGCATTCTCACCATCACCCAGGCTTACTAAGACGCTTCCGGAGCAGACGCGGCCTTCAAAACAATTAAGAAATTATTCTCAAACTTATCAAACCTCAAAACTCTAACTTGTTGAATTTCGGAAAGTTTTAATATTGAAAAAAACAAGCACAGGTCCACGCCGAACAAAACGCATGGGGCAGGCATAGAAGTGACACAAAAACTATCAGAAGAAACATGAAATGCCGCCAGTAACCTTTGTTGGCAGTCTGTGCAAGATCCATGCCTTATTGTTCTCGAAAATTGCAGATGTTCATGGAATAGAAGTTCATGACGCTCGGACTTGAAAATTTGTTTATTTTCGGAAAATTTTCCGATTTTTATTGAATAACACCAGAGACGTAACGAGGGGGTGCACGGGGCACAGTTCCTCGGGCGCCGAATCACTGCTGGGGACCGAAAAGTCACAACAATGTCACAAGCACTTTTTTCAAAACAGTACATTTGCTTCCGAAAGACCTCATGAGGTTCAAAAATGGGGGCGCCAAACATGTTTCTTGCCCCAGGCGCCATCTAACCTCGTTACGCCCCTGTACATCACCATTGTCTAGCCAAAATGCCGAAATTTGTTTACAAAAATACCTGCCCATCAGTGGCAAACTATCAATCACAAACTATTTGAAACAAAATACTATTGATTATCGAAGACACGTGACCATAGAAAATAACCTGAAAGTCGAAAGAAGAGTATATTATTTCGAAAAACAAGGTACAATTTTTCCTCCCCCCAAAAAAACGTTTTGGGGTACACGTAGAGACAAAATGTCAAAAAACTCGAAAGCAATAATTATGCTGGCACTTTGCCCTGGAAGGGGTTTATTGCATCGCAGAGGCATATGAAAATGACCAGACAATATTTTTCCACGTCACAGCGGGAAACGTGAAATTTGCAGTTAGTCAATGAACAAATTCTCATACATTCAATTTTTTTTACGAAACGCGACTATATCGCGGTAACGCAATTTTAGAAATACCGTACAGTAAGTTGAAAAAAAAATCATTAGAGACAGCAGAATAATGGTCGATAAAAAGCGTCTGATTTCGTGCTGAGCTGAACTTTTTTCCAAAAATTGTTGCTGGCAGGCAGGGGTGTATTGCAAAAAAGAGGTGTGGAATGCCGTTCCCACACCAAATATAAAGGAAAACTGATTCGCCTACAAGTATTTCCAGACTGGATCTTCCTGTTTCACTTAAGTGCTACAGTGCTATACACGAGATAACTCGTCATTTATTCATTTATGCTGCTCCAGGCGCTACACGTCGAAATTGAAATGAAAAATCGAAATCTTCAAGTAACGTTATTAGTGCAAAACGGTGTGGGAACGCCGTTCCCACCTCACTACACACCTTCTGGCAGGTCTGATGCTAATCAGTAGTCATCTTTAGCATAGCCTACAGCTAATCAAGCGCGCTTCATTTTAAGCCTACCTGACATGTAGATGACGTTTTACGGTTAGATATGCTGTTTTGAAATTTACGCCGTAACTGAGCGCTGTATGAGCGCTCTAACCAAGCCTGTAGTTAACTACATTGTGGGTCGTTGTAGCGTAGTTTTAATGCCTTCACTTAGCTGCGGTAATAACATGAGCTGCACCCATTCATAAAAGCTTGTAGGAAGAAATAGTGTGATCTGCAGCTTATTCCACTTTTGTCCACATTTTGCTCAGTCCCCTTGCCACGTGGGGGCTTAAACAAAGCTCCAAACCCACCAAATTGAAACATGAAACAGTATAAATCAATGGAGTTTTTGTCAATTTTTAGAATGTTAAGCTCCCTCGCACAAAAGCAAAGGCCCCCTTTTGAAAACTTTCTAGCGACTATTCTGAGTCTGCTGCTTATTCGTCTTTTCTCCACAACAAGCCCAATCTTACCCAAATGAAACAAGAGTTTGAAAACTTACGTGCGCAGTGGCATGGACAGCCCAAAATTGTGGGTGGCTGAAAATTTTTGATTTTAGGCTAGCAACAGTATTTTGTTTGAGATACTGCCTCTTAAAGCACAAAATGACTAGATATTTTCAAAATTTGCAGGGGCCTTGGCACCTTGGCCCTCCCCTGCCTACGCTTATGTATGTGCGGTTTATATAACATATATGTAATGTAAATACTTTATGTAAACACTTATGTATTTATATAATATTAGGACCATACTTTTATATAAAACTTGTTTATTAGAAGTTTCATTCATAGTGAAATATGCACATTCGGACTGCACAAATTAAGAAACCAAGCCTTGCATTCAATATTTTTGTCCCTATCCCTGTGAAAGAAATGGTTTATTTAAAGGTTATACACAGATATTGCCCCAATGGACGTTTCTGTGTCGGAAACCATTCATGAAAAAACGTATCTGAAAAAATTTAGGGGGTATTCAGCCTCCTTATCCAACCCCTGGATCCGCTTATGATTATGGTCTGTGGATAATTGTACTACGTCTTCACGATTTTTGTGGTTTCATATTTGTGTTTTTGATTCACATGTCAAATTAACTGAAAAACAATCGAGTGCATCAATTCTTTCAGATTTCGACGCCTCTGCTTTAATTTAATGAATGAAGCCCCGTTGATTTGGCGAATGTGTTTCCTTGTAAAGCGTATGTTTTTATTAGTCAATCCAATTGGTGGCAGCAGGTGATTACCAAATCATTCAAAGTTTTCTAAAAAGTACAGTTTTGTCGCAATGCCTATCAAAACACTTTTTTCAGATATTACACAAACAGTTTCTGTTTTGCGTTCCTATTACGTCAAATTTTACTTGGTAACTCTTTTGAAACCCGTTATATTGTCATGACCGCAGGCCAACCTGCAGCTTGGATCGATCAACAAATTCGAACTGATTATTCCTGGTAACGATTCAGTCGCTGCCGGACCAAGCCGCGAGATAACCGTGCCTTCCAATGGAGCCATCTCCGTCAAATTCCCAATCCGAGCTAACACTTTGGGGGAAGTACCGATTACAGTGTCGGCGACGTCCGAATTGGCTTCCGACGCGTTGACCAGAGTCGTTTATGTCCGAGTAAGTGAACGCTTTACCATATTTCTGAAAAGTTGCCATGCCAGAAAAAATATATATATGTAGTTACACAACCGCATGATTTTGTGCAAAGCTGAATAGTGTGGCTGTTTAAAATCGGCACATTTTACTTTCATGTCAATCAGGAAGGCAAATCTGGGGGCCAAGCGCAGAGTTGGATTTCTAGTGCTGGCCGCCTGTAGCCTATAAACATTTTGCCCTCTTTCACCCAAGAAGTAAATTTTGACATGCCGCGTGGGTGCCGAAGACACGATCATTCAAACGACAAAAACAGAGGTGCGGCGTTCTGGGCGGATCATCAACGCAATGCGGACTGGTTGGAGAGCACTACGAGACTCCGTACTTTCATCCCCGTCGTCGGCACCCACGCTCCTAGAATGGCACTGCCAAGAACAGCGTGAGTTCAGCTTAACCGCTTCCGCACTAGTGTCGGACGTTTCCGCTCCTGCTTGTACAAATGTGGTATGGCCTCCTCTGTGGCTTGTGAGTTTGGCGCAGAAGAACAAACCGTCGACCATGTTATCCTTCATAGTCCTATCCATCGACCTCTCCATGTAGCGCATGGACTGTGCTCAACACATGCCCCGAGATCTACAGTAGTGCGGCCTAGCAGTGGTTTGATGGAACTCGCTCCAATCACGAAGAAGAGAAGATTCACCTTTTCAAAAATAACTCTTATTAAATGTATCGATTTTATTTCAAGCGGAGATTGATAAGGCGGCTTAACCTCGTAATCGTAGCAAGGTCAGATACCAGTAGATTGGTGGATAACCTATTTCAAGTCACAGCCTCCTCGTCTAACAGCCACAGGATTGCACTGAAACAGGAGAATCAGACAGGCAGGCAATTCTGGAAGGGGTGCTGCAAAATGCCTAACAGCAACTCAAAAAGACTTTCTCGAAAAAATTATTGCCGCTTCTGGAAATTCAGCCGCATTAACCTGTAGCATCGAAAGCCTATATGAAAATTCCGGGCCTGGGCAACCGTGGCAATTGTTCTCCCAAAATTTTCGAAAACATTTTGAAAGCGCCAAAAACGTTTTTATTTGTGAGGTAAATCATCATCTAACAATCATTTTGCCGCCTCTCGAAAATGTCAGCTGGTTGCTACCCTGATGTCAATAGAAGCAAACTATTATTTCCAAGCGAGCTGAGCCCTGTATGTTGCGTTTTGTGCTGCGGTCAGACATTCAGACCTGCAAGTCCCCGATATTCCGCCTCTCATGCTGCGTGACCTAGTTGTTGATTGAGTGATGGAGTAATCCACACGTGCTATTAGCGAATAAAGACGCATTGTTGTGCAGCCGGAGGGCATTCAACAATGTTACTCAGCCTCGGTCCTCGTCAGTCGTGCATCGGTCAATGAACAAGTGACGAGCCACAAATTGCGAGTCAACGTGCCTGCAGGAATTGTGCCTGATTCAGCCAAAGTTAAACTGTCCACCTATGGTAAGCAAGCAGAGGGTTGAACCAAACGCAATAGATTTACGCTCAACTGAAAATGGGCAACGGTTGTTTTATTGAATGTTTTTTCGCTGTCACGATACGCTCTCTAAGTTTTGGTTTAAAATAGTTGTTTGAAAACAATGGTCATAAAAACTCAAAAGGTCTTTTCTGAGTTTCAACACCTGAAGTCACTAAATTTATGAAATGTGGCGGCCTGAAATGCAGGTTCTGCCAAAAAAGTTTTCAATAATTGAAGCACGAAGAGTGACAACTTATAGTCCTGTATTGGTTCTGGACACAAAGATAATAGTTGTTTTTTCAATTGCAGGAAGTCGTGGAAATTTGAGAAAAGTTAGTTTAATATGTTTAACGTTATCGCCTCGTTACGCTACCTTTTTTCAAGAATACGCCGGTTCGCTTTCACAGCAGATACGCCAAAATCATTCGACCTTTTTCACAATTTCCAGGTGATATTGTGGGCAACACTCTGAATAACCTTGGACGGCTACTAAAGGCGCCCTACGGTTGTGGTGAACAAAACATGGTCAACTTTGCTCCTGATGTTTTTGTTACTCTCTACCTCCACAAAGCGGACAGATTGGATGCGACGACTCGCAAGAAAGCGTTTGAACACTTCTACAATGGCTACATGAAAGAATTACAGTACGTTCCGTTGTTATCACCGCCTTTTGTTGCTGTATATTCAGTTTACAAGCACAGTTAATTCATACCAGTTTGTGTTTGAAACCATTGGTGGTGTTGTGTGTCTGTATTTGTGCGATACACCAGCACAAATATGTAACTAACGAAGCAATCGTCGAAATTGGCGGTCGATTAACAGGTTTTCACTAATCTCCTGCTGGCAGTTATCGGTACGAGCACATTAAGTTCAAACGAACCATAAGGTAATTCGTTGTCCAGAATGGCAATTGGTCAATTGGATCTCTCACAACGCAGTTGTTTCGTTGCTGACTTTTGCAATAGTACAACCCAAGGAATCTTTAAGTCATTGTTGATGTAAACCAAGGCCTAAATTTGAAGTTTTGCTTTTCACCCTCGACATCATGTTTGAGGCTGCAATTGTTATCTGCACCTCAACTTTTTTTTTCGTGGATGAAGGTTGATGGCTCTTTACGACAACGGCGGTCTGGTAGCGACACGACTGTTTGTTGGATTTTTGGTGAAGTACATATTAGATTTCTTTCCCTGTATCCCTAATGAAACTTTCTATCAATGGAGCAGTATCTCTATGAGTTAATAAGGTGGACATATCAAACGGGAGACTTAGTTCGTTCGTTGCTTTTTGGAGTATCAGTCGCTGTTGTTGGAACGCTGGGCGTGTGGTGAGAAAATGTGTAACTGTTTCCTGTACATGGCAATGTTCGCACATTCCAGTGGGGTGGAGTCCAAGTGAAAAAAGGTGACTGCTTAACCTGCAATGTCCGGTCCTGAGTCGAAAAAGCGAGATGGATTTTTGTTTTTGTGTACGATAATCTGGCGTGATTTGTGGAAAGTATGTTTTGTATGTGGAGCCATGTGGATCATTTACATATCCATTATTCCAAACTTTCAAACAATGGTATGCGATGAGGGGATTAATATCGGAAGGAATCAGGGAAGAGCGTACAATCTTTCGGTGGGCATGCATGTCGATTTGAGGGATGGAGGATGAGGCCAATTTCTCTAGGGTGTCAGCAATTTCATTTCCCGGGATCCCACTGTGTCCCGGTACCTACATGAAAATAACTTCATAGCCTGCTGCGTGAAGGTTGGAACTTAAAAGATAAATTTTGTTTGTGAAGCTGTGTTTTTTCCAGTTCCCCGTACTTATGGCATGCAGTGGCACCTCAACTGGTTGATGATCGCAAGCAAGGTTTGAATGGTGAGGCCCAAACACGCCAGTCTTAGTAACAGCCAATCTTAAACAAACTGTGTTTTTCGAAGTTACTGAGTTTCCACAATGCTGTCCAAAAATACGGAGCATTGCTCGTCACCTGGTTACAATGCAAAAAACTGTCTTGTGCAATGCGGAGAGACCAACTTGACTTAGTTCTCCTTTTTATGTCCTTTGTTGTTTTTCTCAGATACAAGCACAGTGATGGATCGTACAGTGCTTTCGGTCAAAGCGACAAATCAGGAAGCACGTGGTTGACTGCGTTTGTTGCAAAGTGCTTCATATTTGCTCGAGAACTCCGCCCAGAGTTGGTTGAAGAAAAAATTATTGACCAAGCGCTGGATTTTCTGGTGAAACAACAGAACAGTAATGGTTCGTTCAGAGAACCTGGTAGAGTGTCGAGCACGTCACTACAGGTTGGCGGCACCATTTGCTTCTGAGTGCTTTTTATGTCATAATGTAGTTATTTAACAACGTTCAACAACGGTCTTTTTGTTATTCAAAATATCCATGAAAGAGATTCAAAATGTGCATGAAACTTACCCGAATAAAATATTTTTGTTTGGAAACGAAGTTTGCTTGATAAGATTTATTATTTCTTTTTCTTACGCACATTGTGAATCTTTTTTTTTTCATTAGAAAGATGTTTAGAATTAATGATATTGAATTTTCAACTTCTTCAAGAATTTCCCTTGATGTGTTTGTGTTGAACTTCGTTACATATTTTCCATCCCTGCAAATGTTGAAACAAAGGCATCAACTCTCTTACATGCATCGGTTTATGAGAAAGTTGAATGAGCAACACAGTATGCTTTGTCCTGTGATGTAATCTTGGTGGTTTTCGGTCAATATACGTATTAACTCATCGCAACGTGTCTCTGCCGATCGCCTCTATCATGAGGTGCGTCACATTAAATTGCCGAACTCTTTCAGGGAGGAGTGAACAGTCTTGTGACGATGACTGCTTACGTGTTGGTGACGTTGTGCGAGACAAACTACGCATTCAAAAAAAAGGTGATTTGAAATTTCACGTCATGTCATTGATTTTGTTCACTTTGCAGTTGTCTTGAAGCAAGTCTAAAACTTTAAGGAAACTTGAGTTGGGGTAAACTACGTGAGTGTTTTGATATTTTTTGCTTTCAATGATTCTTCAATCAATTTTTCGATAGAATATTCAAGTTGCTTCTAACAAAGCTCGTCAGTATTTGGAAAACAATCTGAACACTGTCATCAATGAAACGTACGACCTGTCCATTGTGACGTATGCATTGCACGTGTCAGAGAGCAGCAGAGCGTCAGAAGCATTGACTGCATTGAACCGTCTGGTGACCACAGAAGGTATTTGAAAAAATTTAATCCAAGTTATTTGTTGCACCTTCGCTAATATCATATTTGACGGATATCAATCTGAGACAGGAAAAACATTTTTTGAAAGATGATTCACAAACTGCTAGCGGAAACTTGACCATACTCTACTTTTGTTTATCTTACGACTATTAAGTCTTCTTAGGAACAGCTGTCCCAGAATTTTTACTGTCTTTACTGGGCAACAGGTGGAATGCGTTACTGGACCGAGGGTTCCGATGACGAATCCACTCTCAAGTCCATGTGGTGGCGCCCGTACTGTGTTCCTCCCAGCAACGACATCGAGATGACGTCATACGCCCTTATGACGTATGTACGACGCAACGAAGTGGCAATGGCTGCTCCAATAATGAAGTGGATTGCGTCGAAACAAAACGAATTAGGTGGATATTCGTCAACGCAGGTGATACCTCGAATATCCTGTTTTCCGCAGAAAAATGTGCAAAATTCACTTTGTTGAGCAACTTGATGAAGTTTTGTCATTTCTTTCACAGTTTAGTCGGTCCCTACACTTTTGGAAGCCAATGAGAATGAGTGTTTCTCAATTAAAAAATTTTGAAGAACATTAGACCTGTAACGTCATGTACTCATGTGCATAAAATGCAACCTTGCTCGAGTAAATGTGTCTGAAAAAGGATACAGTCCTGTATATATCGTTCAATAGTTCGCTGGTTATAGATGATTGGATCGCAGCCCCCTAAACCGTGCTTTTGGATTTCGCGGTACGAAACAATTTTTCAAGATTGCGCCCTTCATTTTTTGTTACCCCAAAATCTTACGGCAGATAAAAAATGTGTTTCAAACATAGGAAAACAAAAATGAAAAAATGCATTGTCCCCTAAAATGCATTTACCCTCCTTAACCATAAAACTTGGCCACAGACCTGCAGCCACTGGAAATTATTGCTCATTATTCAGACTCACCAAATAATATTTTTGCCTGTATCTGTGGTGCTCAGCAACTGTGTCACTTCCTCACATTTGATTCTTTGCAGGACACAGTCATCGCCACGCAAGCCATGTCAAGTGTGGCTGGTTTGCTGGTGGATCGAACTCAGGACCTGACGATGGCTGTCAGTCATTCGAAGGAAAAAACATTTTCAAGATCTATCCATATCACATCAGCCAATTCAATGGTCTTTAACCAAATAAACAACGTAAGTTTGTATAGTCAGTTATTGCGAAGAATCCAAGTCAACCGTGAAACCCGAGCCCATCTTTTCTCATACCTTCTGTGCATTGACGTCAAGTTGCTGAGGTTGAGTGTTGGCAGATGGTGTTGGTTATTTTAGGGTCGTCTAGGTTAGTAGCTCATAGATATCTCCGAAATAGTATCCGATACGCCAACCCCGGCTTCGCCAGACCAAAAACGGAATAGTTTTATGACATATTTTTCCTGGCAGGTTTAATTTTATGGAAGACTATTGCTTGTTAAGGGACGACGATACGACTGGCAAAATATCTGCTTTCAAGCCAGGCTGCTCGTCGCAGTTTCGGTTTTCTTTCGACGATAATTCGAACATGTTGACATGGTTTGGGACTAGCGTAAAGGTATATGGTAAAATGAAGAACAAGTGTAAAATAGCAAAAAAAAGAGCAAGTGTAAAATAGCGAACAAGTGTAAAATAAATTCATAAATAACTTACTCGAATCCAATAAGATCACAAAAGAAGCAAGCTTTAGACTGAAAATCACAGATGCCACAACACCCCGACTGTACGGACTACCAAAATTACACAAAGAAAACATCCCTCTACGGCCCATAGTATCCTTCACAGACTCACCTACCTACGGCCTGGCTAAGGGATTATCCTTTCTACTGAAACCTCTTGTCGGAAAATCAAAATATCACGTAAGAAACTCTTCAGACTTTGCATCTTCAATTACTCATGAAATACTCCGTTTATTACAACGTTTTAAAACATGAGTGAAGCTTATCCGTTATATACCTGACTCTATTTATTACAACGTTTTAAAACATGAGTGAAGCTTATCCGTTATATACCTGACTTTGAGTTTCTCTTCCTATTGACCGCCTTTGTGCTTGTAGATTCACCAACTCTCACAACAGAGTTTTACACATTTGTTGGCTATTTTTCACACATTTTGTTTTCATTTTTACCCCATAGCTTATGATATTTAACCAGTTTTTTTTTCACTTTCCTGTGTAGGTATTGACCTGTTTTATTTGTTATACTTCATCATCTCTCAACGTATTTTTTAACACCGTGAAAAAAATTTCCCTGAGTGAAACTTATCCTTTACCGGACTTTGAGTTTGTCTTCTTATTGACCGCCTTTGTGCCTATAGATTTGCCAACTCTCACCACACAGTTTTACACATTATTGGTTCGCTATTTTACACTTGTTCTTCATTTTACCATATACCTTTACGCTATTCAAGCGGTTTCTTATACATTCCAATGTAGGCTTTGCCCTGTTTTGTTGTGTTATTGCGCTTCATCATTTTCCAACGTTTTTTCATTTTACACTTCCAAGTATTTTCTGTGACACGCTGTCACCATTCTTATAACGAGTTGGCCAGCTTTGCGTTTTTTGTCTTTGTACGTCATACTACTCACTGTTTCTTGTTATTGGTATGCTACATGTTTTGTGGTTGAAAACATTGCCCTGAAGAAGCCCACTTGAATAGGTGGGCGAAACGTTGGCTGATAATAAAATATAATCACCAGAAGAGCTTATTCATCTGTTTGTTTGATTTGAAACCTGGTGGCAAACGCTACAAAACAACATGAGTAGCAAAAAGAACAACATTTGTATCTGTCAGTTTTTAGCGTCCATGCCACGAAAAATAGTAACATCAGTTGTTCAGTTCCATTCAACAACCACCGCCACCCCCCGTTTCCCACAGGTTCCATCTGCGAATGGTGACGTCATCATCGCTGCCAGTGGTGTCGGCGTGGGCGTGGCACAGCTCTCTGTGTGCTACAACACACCAAATGATCCGTTTGAATCGGAACCATTCAAGTGCACCACAAAAATCACGGAATCGAGTCAGAAATCAGCCAGGATCAACTTTTGTTGCAAGTACGTGAATGGTTGTGAAAACATGTGAATGATGTAAGCTTTTGTCGTGATAGTAACTTGCTCTAAATTATTTGATTTGTACTTTTGTTGTGTTTTTGTTTTAGTTTCTGAAGCAATAGAAATTTCTAATAACTACTGACAATATTTTGCAACCTTTTATTTTTACCTTTGCAGTTTGAAGCCAGGCGACAACGCGACCGGCATGTTCACTTTCACAGTGGACATGCCTAACGGCTTCACAGTGAACTTGGACGAAGAGAAACAACGCAACAGTGGTGCGCAGCTGGTTGAGATGGATCAAGATAAGGTCAACGTTTACTACGACAGCGTGAGTGCCTTATCCGATGTTTTTCATTCTGATCCTTAAATTGTTATCTTTCTATTTTTTCACTTTCCGTCGCACGGCAGCAAGCGGTTCACAAACAGAAGTCAGTGAAATGTTGCGCAATACACCGTTACATTAGCTGGGCAATTTCTCGTTTGAACACTCCTGTGCATTTCACTGTTGTTGACGTTTGATTTCCGACCATTCCAGCTGGAACCGAACAACGAGCGTTGCGCAAAATTGAAGATGGTTCGGTACGCTGAGGTGGGCGACAGCAAACCACAGCCGGTCTCTGCTTTCGATTATTACAAACCTGGTGAGAAACAAGATTTTTGATTTGCTCATTTATTTTGATGGTTTAATTGCTGTTAACGTCAGCTTGTGCGACTTATTTTTGAAGTATTCCTCCGTTTCCATGATTTTGTGAAAATACCTACGGATTCTCGCTCTTTGTAGGATATCTACGAGGGCATGATGTTGTAAAAATAATCAAGATTTACCGCCGTGTCTTTTATGATTGTTTGTTGTGTCGTATTTTTCGTTCTGAAAGTATAACAATCAACGCAAGAAAGTACTTTTTGAGAGGATTCGACTGATTAGATATTATAATTACAAGACAAAGAACTACGTGTGCACAACACAAAAATTAGTTATTGATTTCGGTCAAAATGCGGCGATGAATTTTTCACTAAACATATTTTGTTGCGCAGGCCGAAAGGTGGAACGTCTCATCGACGTCACCAGCTTCCACACCAGCGTTTGCGAAGTTTGCGGCTGGGAGTGTGTCGGTTGCCCAGGTAGTGGAGCGAGTGGAAGATCCATACAATCCCTGCTTATTGTGTGGTTTGCACTGATTTGGTCGTGTGTCAATGCTCTGCTCCTTCAAAACTAACACTGCATGTGACAATCACGTGACCAACACTGCCATTTATTACGGCATTTGGTGCAAAGGGTGACACTGAAAAAGCCATGCGGGGTTCAGGTGGAACAAAATTTTTTTTCGCGATTCTGAGCTTCGCAGTTGTTGTTTTTCGAAATTAAGGACGCAAAATCCAAAGCAAACTATCTGTTCAAATTAGAACTGAGTTTGAAACATCAAAGTATTTGGAGGGGGAAATAAACTCAGTGCCGCCCTGTCTTACAGAACACATTTCATGCTTTACATGTAGGAATGAACCTTGGGACGTTCGCAGCAAACGCTTCTCTTTTATAAAGTGCCTTTAGATTTTTTTCTTTTCACTAACAACAAATTCATTAAAACCCTGGTTGATTTGGTTGGTTTATCAAACCCTTGTCAAATGCGATGACCACGTGATATCTACGTAGGCTCGCGTCGGAGCGCTTTCCACGCTTCAGCAGCTTCGTTTTTTTGTGACTTGTTGATAGGTGCGCTTGCAGTCATCCTCGCCCTTTTGCAAAGGGAGTGATTTCGGGTCACCCAGACCCGACATCATGGTTAGTGTGTGGTGGCTTACGCACGCTGACCCGACGTTATGATAAGAGGGGGCTAAGCGCCAGGATGCCGTAAAGAGTTGAAACTAACTCAGCGCATGCTTCTACGGTCGTGTTAGCAGTATACAGCATAAGAAGTTCTTCATGCCCAAAATTTTTTGTTATGAGTAATTCAGTTCAGACATATATGAAATCTACACTACCCCCCTTTTCATCAAAAATCGTATGATATTAGAGTACAAAGTAACTTTGTTAGTGCTCAAACTGCTCAATGAGAGTTATATTTTCAGTGTAGGTTTTGTGATAAACTTTAGTTGAAGGAAAGTATATTTTTTTATTTTTGAAAACCGGATTCAGCATACGTGCGTGTTGGTTAGTGTGACAAAAATTGAAGGAAAGTATTCAAGGGTTAATAACCTCTTCGCCATGGGATTCAAATCCGCCGCCTTTGTAGAGACTAGCTACTTTTACCGCAAAAGCAAATTGTTAGGAGCAACTTTGTTATCGTCAAAACAGCTTTACAATCTTGTTAACGTCAAAGGCTCTTTGCCTTGAAGAGGTGGATGTTTTGTTTGAGTGTCTGTTGACGACAGCGCAACAATAATGCCATATTTTTCAGCTATTCAAACGGAAGATTTTAAATGAAGCATTCGATGCATCGCATTTAGGTGCGGTATTCATTGCAGTAATCGCTGTGCTGCTCATATTATGTGCATTTAAGTTCGGGTAAAACCGAATGTCACGAATGGGCTCCATGATTGAATAAAAGTGCAGGGTTGTATGTACTTCCTGATTTCCCATCGAATTATTTCAAAAGTTGATTTACAGTATTTTGGTTTCAAAAATAAGGTTACTGGCGGCATTGTCACCGCATTGAAACTCAAATTAATTTCATGCGACAGGTTTCAGTGATGCTTTTGCTCCCTTGGCGATTTCTTGAGGGGAGGGTGTTTCAATAACCCATGAAGGTTTCTGCGTGAAACCGAGTCTTGCTTTGTTTGAAATAATTGGAAAACAACATTTTCATTTAATCCTACGAAAAATGTGTAAGGCATCGTTATTTGGTCGGTTTGGGGCATCCTGCATTTTTTTACTTTTTTGGCTGAAACATTTTGTTTTACTGATTTCATCTTCGAGTTATTTGCTCCAACATCATCTATTTATTTGCCATAGCACAAAATTTCACGTCCAGTGGCATTTGCCACCAGCATTCCAGCTTGGCGCCAATTATTGCATTCCTTGCGAATATATCAACACCCTGTGCACTTACATGGACGGGTTTTTATATATTTCTAAATTACCTTGTCATATTCGTTTTATTTGAGTTGCAACTGTTGCAGTTTCTTGGATGTCAGTCCGCGTTCAAATACAAGTTTTAAGCAAAGCCTGTCGCTTCAGTTGCATGAATTCGGGTGTTTCTCCTTGTTCGTCTTGCTGCACGCCGAAGATAATACAAGGATCGTATAAAGCGTAACAGACAAAGTAGGTTTTTGCCCTTTCCAATGCGAAATAGCCGTAATACACTGCGGGCTCATGCGATACGCTGCTGAACGAACGTTGTCATTTTTAGCGTTGTTTGCTAAGTCACGATAGTCAAAATAGTAGAAAAATGGTCTGAAACTGCGCATACATCATCAATAATTTCCCGTATTTCTGCTTTTTTTCAATAGTCTGGACAACTTCCAGTTCGTATTTTCACAATGACAAAACCTAATTAACCGTAAGTCAACATCACCATCAATGCTCATCCCAGTGCAGGGAAAATAAATATTATCCTTTCTCGTTCAAAAATATGTCCTTCATTAGAAGGGCAATGCTTTATTTTTGTACTCTTCCCAAAAAATTTAGCTCTGAATGGTTCCAACATTTCCTAATATTTTACTTGCAACTCGATTTAAGAATTTTCAGAAAACAATTTTGATTGCTGAATTAGTCTCGATCAAGAGTTGCAAAATTCTCTGCATCAAATAAGTGTTTTTTAAAATACTGCTCATGTTCAGACATTCTGAATGTGTTTTCCATAACTCTGCAAAAGCAGGAGGTCTTCGTCGCTTGACAGAAACTTGCAACGACTCAAACAATCTTCACACTGTTAGGTCCACAACTGAGTGAATGGTCGCCATGGACTCCATGCCTGAAATTATGCGAGAGCGAAATATCAAGCAGAAGCAAGCAATGCATCGATCCCAACACCAATACTGTTCTGAAACCAAGCTACTGCGGCGTGACAGAACCCTATGAAGAGATAAGACCTTGTAATCAGACAGACCTTCGATGCCCAGGTACGAGTATTATGCTACAAAAAAAAATTTGTTTTTGTTTTTGTTAGTGCATCAAAATTTTAGAAGGCGCTTTTGTTGACTGCAGTGAAATCTACATCGCAACTAGCAGTGGGAGAGTTGTTGAAGCGAATCGATCTTGCGTGGGATACAACGTCACGATTTTCCCAATGCCCTGAAAAACTCAATGAGACCAATGGAATAAACTTTCGTTATTGAACCTAAAATTCATTGCTAATTCTATAAAATGGCAAGGAATCTACATTTCCTAACTACAGAGTTTTTTCATCACTTTGCGGAGCGATGCAGAGGCTGCAATTACAATCCTTAAACATTGAGATTAAGTGTGTACCCAGAATGAAAGTTAACGAAACTGACAATCTTGTCAAGCCTGACTGAATAAAATTCAAAAAATTTCCATTAAATTCAAATCTTGATATAAGCTTTTCCGTACTATTTTTCATGGGCCTTACCTTGAATATTTCATTTTCACGACGATTCTTTTAAAAAAATGATACCACGGGAATATTCCCTTCCTGTCATAAAATATCAGCAATATCCGTGGTTTTACGCCAATGCTGTATTAACATCAATAACAATCACCACACTACACATTTCTGCACATATCCAAAAATCAACTTGGGCGCATTTTGGGATTATTCTCATTACGGTTCAGAGCAACGTTACAACTGTTGAAAATAAAATCTTTGTGAACTCGTCCCACAACGTATCATAACTCGTTAATCGTGACAATTGGCAAGTTGTATAGTATGCAAGGTTTGTATGATATTGAAAAATATATAGTGTTTTTGTAGCATAATTTTTCCGAAGATGGATCAGGTGGTTGTTAATTCGTGAGGAGTCGATATGAGTGTGAAAGATTTCAGATTGTAGAATATAATAGGAGTCTTTGCTGTAAAGTCAATTCAAAGCTGTGTCGTCTGTAATTGCACATTTCTATTATGCATCACTTTTCTTACTATGAGGACAGCAGTGCAACAGCATTGGCTGAAAGTGTGAACAAAATGTCGTGATTTTGTTGTTGTTAATGTACTATAGTACATTTTAACAACCTGTTTTTGCATAGGTTACGTAAACTGCACTGTACCCGGTCTTCCAGTGGCTAGGCAAGTCGCGAATTCGGTCCTCGGCTCAAAACGTTTGGCCACCTCTGCTGTATAGGCAACTGTACTACATGTGATAAATGTTGTGGTCTGTTGAAATATGCAACGTGTGCAGCTGTAAGTTCATTGATGTACGCAAACGAAGTGATGTGGGTGGAAACGTTTGGGGCGAAATTTTTGGCAAAAACAGCAAATCTTTGCACGTACTGGCATAGCGACTCGTTTTTACCTGATCTCTGGAAAACATTTGTAAAACAGCTTTGGTTCACCAGCTACAAGGTTATCATCCTTTTCTTCCTATGTGTAGGAAATCTTGCATTCTGTCATTTGGCATCTTTTAAAACCTTGCACATTTTGGGACCAATGTAGTGCAAACAGCTATCACATCAGATTATTTTACCTTAAGGTTTTGCTACAAACCTTAAGAACGTGGCATACTTACATACATTATTCGCAAAGGTCGTTCACATGTAATTTTCCGTAATCGCAAAAAAACGCGTAAGAGGCAATCAACTTTCAACTGCACCAAACAATCAACTGCCGCATCAGGTTTGAACTATAGAAGCGAAATGAATTAAATACGGACGATCAGTCCAAGCAAGCAGCAAGTCTACTACCTGATGCTCAAAGATTTTCGTTTCACTGATCTCTGCGGAGCTGAAGTGAAAACCCGATGTTACAGTTTTACCAGTCGGTGCAGTGATCAAAACACTGCGTGGCTGTGAAGTGACCAGGAATGAAAAGGAAAATTGATATCATAATATTGCTGTGAACTTGATGCACGGACTGGAGCTTCAAAATGCACACTACCACAAATTTGGCTTTGCAAAAAGCGAGATATGCAATAGGAGGCAACCAGGCGACAGAAAAACCAGTGAACACAAATCGAAATTAATACGAAAAACAGAGGGAAGTCTGCGATATGCAATAAAGAACCAGATGTCCCTTAACTGAATGAGTTAGTACATGGCTTCATTGCGTCCTTTTGCTGTTCCATACCAGAACAGTGGGTGTCACTTGTAAAGTAAAGCTGCCTTCCACAACACTGTATGTCGAATAGCCTGGGCTTTTTAAAGAATATGATGCAATAGACATTTTTTCAGGCAGTCTTTCTGGTTGGTATTTGGCATGGTGGATAGAATTTTATCAAGTTATGGAATCTTCAAACTTTTATGGAAAACCTGTCATGCATATACTTCGAATCTTCAGCAAAGGAGCGTGGTTTTATGGACTGAATTTCACTTTTCCAATTAGTGATTCAGCTGGTTTGCGCAATGTTTCTCATTCGATCGATTTTACAGACTTTAGCTATGGATTTCGGCATAACGAACCTCAAGATTTTCAGAGCCTCATGGGATACGGTATGGACAACACATCTTGCTTTGTGCGAGGAGGAAGCGGGGTGCAAAGCTCTCTTGGTATTCCTGGTACGTTTCTTGTGTGCTTACTAACGAATAACAGCAACGAAACTATGCCGAGGTTTGAGCTTTTCTGGTAAGAACACCAAGAATTGACGCTAAAGAAAGCAACCCAGGCAAGATAACCACTTACTTTGAAAAACTTGACAAGTGTTTTTCTTGTTGCAGCGAACAACGCAGGACTACGTTCATAAAATCACCAGAAGAGATTAATTAACTACACGCTGCTTTTTTCACCACTGACAAACTTAGACATCGCGATTTGCCATCAAATTTTAATCTTACTGCGGTTAACCGCGTAAATATAAAAGTTTGGTCAAGCTTATTGCAAATCAGTTTGTCTCAGAAAGAAACGAATTTGCTGTACAGAGAAGAAAATTTCAAATGAAAATTCCGTGTTGCCTAGAAAGGAATTCCAATGATCGACAGAAGCACAACAATTTGATCTTTTTAAATGACAGTTCTGCTTCGAATGAATGCTTATGTGCGTTTGCTTTTTTATGCGATCTTAGAGCCTTATCTTTATTGAACCCCTAATATTTTTAAGGAATGTCAATCAACTCCCGTTCTTCTATGGAATACATCTACTGTTCACATTCATGGCAAATGTTGAGAACACTAAATACAGGATCGGGATTCACGATTTCTCTTTTGATCAAGCGGAGTGGCAATTTAAATGAATCTCAAGTGTACATGGCCTATGGTGGAAAAAACCAACCCCCTGTTTACAAATTCCGAAAAGTGATGTGGTGAGTGCGTTGCTTTTGCTAATTGGAAACGGCTGGAGACCATCCGTGAGTTTTTTTCCTGAATAAAAAATAACACTAGTATGTCAGCTAATACTTCTGATATTTTCTGTTTGAATCGTGGTAATACTTATTACCAAGGGATATTTTGGGAAAAAGCGCCAAAACCCTTGTCCACTTTGTCACGTTAGGAAAATTAACAGCGCAAAACACAGCCTCTCCTTTCCAGGTGAAGTCATTGCCGTATAACTGCTATATCAGTATTTGCAGTAGACTCATTGCAAGGCCTTTCCTACACAAATGCAACTGCAGCAACGCCTTCTCTTGATATCACCTGTTATGAATGAAGTTGCTGTGCAAATGGTGCGACCGGTTTGTCCAACCGTATAATGTGGGCAGTTCCATGAAATGCGCAAAATTAATCAAACCTATCGCTCATCGGTCTTCGTGCGCATCACCAAGACCGCGCTTGGGCTTTGGTTTGAGGGGCCCATTCGAAGAATTCGCGACAATCTCTCTCATCAGTTATCCAAAAATTGAGCCCCAGATACGCATCTGAGGAGACGAATAGGAGAGAGTGCAGAGTGCTTCCACCCTCGGAAATTTGGAAACCACCCGCAATCGGCAGGCTTGCAATAAACTAGTGACCGGAAGATAGAATATCACTTCACTCATAGGAAAAGATCACGAACTGGTTGAGGAAGCTAAAAGATATTCCCTGGATATTGTTGGAACCCCTTCAATCAACCGTTGCAGCTCTAACTCTGTTGGACGATAAGTGGAAACAATTCTACTCCTGCTTGGTGACAGCAAGCAGGAGTAAGCAGGGCTGGGGTGGAGATACTTGTAAGCCCTCAGCTGGATAGTTGCGTCAATGAATGGATTCCAATAGGATAAACGGTGTACACATTGAGTCTGAAGTCGTTAGACCGCTCCCTGTGTTTGATACAGGTATACGTCCTAAACTGAAGTGCACACTTTCAGAAATTCATAGAAGGAACTAGTGATGCCCTGCGAAAAGTTAAACGTGACCAATGCACTATTGTTTTGGGAAACTTCAGTGCACGCCTTGGGAACGATGCCAGAGTGTGATTGACCAGCATGGTGGTGCTGATGTTAATGACAATGAGAGCCTCGTGCTGCAACTGTACTGCAACAACGCACGGTGCATATTGAACACTTTCTTCCAACACAGATTTGCACAAGTACACCTGGTGCAGATATTGGTTGGGTCAACAGGCACTCACTGACTTCTGCATAGATTCATTTAACTTGCTCCATCAGTGTTGGACTTTTATGTCAAAGAGGATACTAAACTGTCGACCGGTTCACCACCTGGTTGTCTGGAACTTCTCGAAAAACCAAGAGTGATTACAGATAAGTGAAGGTCTATAGGAGGTCCTTCCAAATGAAATGGAGGCTCTGGTGGACAGGGGTGTAAGAAAGATCTTTTAAGACAGTGCATCGTCCTCGTTCCGTGAGGGCCCGGAATGAGTTTAAAATTGATATGACAGCCACTGACCCAAACTTCCCCATTCAGTGGCATATGTACTGCAAGCTGCACAGGCGCACACCTTACAAAAAAACTGTTGGTTTTCCTCACTCCGTCCTCGAATCAGATCTAAAGTGTCAAATTATGAAACTCGTGAACAACCTTTCCTAACTACTAAATGCGTATTCAAGAAGCTAGTCTTCACAAAGACGAAACAGTTGAATCATTCAGCAAACTATTTACCTAATTGCTTCAACTTAATCACCTTGGTGGAGACTAGTTACTTGAATACAAATATGCGCAAGTCTGAATCATCACAAAGTGAAGAAGCAGAGCCCAGTCAGCTTATTCCTCAATCTTGCAGCAAAAGTGGAGCTTTTGATTGTCGTTCACTCAATGCGCATATCAATTTCGCTTCCGTTGTCAAATCGTATTTGTGCACCACTGCCACGTAGAGATATTTTAGCAACGAATGGTTTGAAGCAGAGATGATCACGGAGCCGGAGTGGACTCCGACCGGAGTTTGCATTTAAGGCTGGAGCAGGAACATTAAGGTATGTGCAGGAGCCAATCAAAATTTTTAAGAGACCTAGTTTCTGTAATGATGATTATTGTCAAACAGAATGGAATTAATTCAGGCGTGTTTTCTGACCAGTGTCGTCATATATCACAAAAGTGTGTGACACTGGGTGGGAGTACCGAGAAATTCACCACTAATGATGGTTCCAAAATTATGGCCTATGAAAACTACAGAATGTAAGTGTCAATGCAATTTGGGAATTTCGGAATCCATGCCGTAAATATGAGAATGTTGGGCTAATGATGTGGGCAATAACACAAGACATATAAAAAATAATTGTTAAAAAACAGATTATAGAGAAGTAACAGTGTGCCGAAATGACCTATACACTGTAGGCCTGGTGATAGTAATGTGCAGTAGTACAATTCAGTGTTTATTCGCATTGTGCAGACTTGTAGTCTAGCCACCGCTTGCATAGGCCAACCTCTGCTCACATTTTTACCATACTGAACAAAGTTAGATGTTTGCCCTGGTAGTTGCAGCTTTGAAGATAACATATATTGTTATGCATCTCTACTGCCTATGATAAATTTGAAAGGGATTGTAGCCTAAGTTATGCGTAATGTAAATGTCCATCTTGTTGATTTTTTTGTACGATTTGCTTGCACATTCATGTTAATGGCTCAGTTTGGCACAGTCATAGTTCAGAGTTTTATCTGAGCACATGGTTAAAGTATGATTCAATATTTGTGAACAGGTGATCAGCTCCTGACCGCGGAGATTTGAAATGAGTCTATTGCAAAAATTGAAAATTAACCCTCCTTCAAATACTTGTATTCTATCGGGTTAATCATTGATGTTTGAACTACTTAACTAGTGTTTCAATGGTTTCCACTTCATAATTTAATTACAGTAGTGAGTAGAACTTATACTTTTAAGGTACTGATAAGCAGCGTCAATTTTGCCTCAAGAGACAAAAGCAGTTCTGAAGTTATTTTGTCAGTAGCTGCACACATTACACATTTGTTTGAAGCGATCATATGACAAGTTTGGAATGCATAACCTATATAGCTGACCGCAATGCTTAATTTAAATATGGGCAAGCTTTTAGTGGCTGTTTGTCTACGTTATCTAAAGAATAGGCTAAGCCATAACTTTAAACCTCAACATGTTGCGTCTTTCTGTATTGTGCTAGTCACGTGACCATTTAATTTATTTGTGTTCTATCAAAGGAAAAATAGCCACGACATGTATTTTACCTCATGAGGCAAAATAGACAGTATCATTTCAACGTGAGTTACTTGGAATTTTTGGAGTGTTAAGAGGAGTCGGACTTGATGTTTCAACATTTTTAGGAGTCGGATCAGGAGCCTTAAAGCGTGGAGCAGGACCGGAGTCGGAGTCTGAAAAATGTGATTCCGCTTATCTCTGGCTTGAAGGCGAGGGATCAAAACAAAGTGACTTCTTTCTGAAACTGCTTTTACAAGTTTAAAGCTACCTCATATCAAAATCTGTTGCTAAAAGACGCTTAACGCAAATAATAATTAAAACTCTAGAAAAAGCAAGCATTGATTGTGTTTTTGTTTTTGCGCATTCACATGGTATGGCCAACCATGAAGAAGTGTTGTTGATAAAGAACGTGATTGCTGTGTACTGAAATATCGCATTATATTTGAACAAACAGTAAAAAACTACCCAGGGTTTCATAAGAACTAAAAGATTTTCTGTAAATCACATTATCCACCTCCTTTTAAACAAGAAATCAAACGTTAATGTTAAAAAAATTTCTTCTTTATTTCAGGAAAACGAAATTCACATTTTCGCTTAAGTTCAACAACACGCTCTACAGAGTGCGTGGGATAACAAACGAGTAAGTGCAAACAGTGATTTTGTTCAGAAGTTTACAAATTTCACTTCGGTGTCTCCCAACAACTTTAACAAATTTAACCTTGTAGTCTTTAAAACCTTTTATGCATTCTTCAAGCATATCTGACCCAAGTGGTTGATTGCTAGCATTGGAATTGTGAAGTTCAGATCACGTGGACTTGTGACCTTTCAACTGTAGCCACACATAATTCCAGGCATTTTCCAGCGGATATTTGGAATCACTTTGTAATCACATGGAATGGCATGGATGGAGCTAAAGTGTACATCAACGGCATGTCGGTTGGCAGATCATCGCAAGACAGAGTCCCATTTGTTCGCAAGCAGGAAAAGACAACACGTCTCACATTAGGTGGAAGCCAACACAAATCGATAAGGCGAAGAGGTGCGTAGACACTCGTGGTTTATTGTTTCGCAACATAGGTTGCTTCCGATCTTGACACAACCTTCCGAATGGTGTAGGTTTCACAAAAATTAGAAACCATTGTTCAGAAATCACACGATTTTCAAATGTGTGATTGCAACATTGTGAGAATTTAAAAAAACGTATGAATGCTGAAGGATTTAGCGTAGGGTTGCCAGATGCGTTTTGTAAAATTACCGGGCCATTGTGTCAACAGTGACACATCTAGGCTACATTTGTAAGCGCATATTTAATAGCGTTGGAGTCACGAATAAGATTTTTTAAAAAGAACGCTTTTTGAATTGCATTTATTTTTCATGGTATTTTCTTTATAGTTTGATGAAGCTCCCACAATGGTTGGTTTGCAGGGCCGGTTTAAGGGAGGGCAACGGGAGCAATTTCCCCGAGCCCCCCGCTGCAAGGGGGCCCACCGTGATGAAATTTATTTGTTTCAAATAAAATACTCGTTTGAAAAATTTTCGTGATTTTGAAGCGATACAAGAATACAACTCTACCATTATATCTCTATGTTGCATTAAGTATCAGGGGCCCCCAACAGCAACTGATTTTCTCTACAAGTTTGACTGTCTGGCAGTTTTAGTAATGGATACTGAATAGCCTATAAGTATTTTCGGTTTTGCTCAACGCAAATATATTTGATTTCGCTGGTAACGTTTTCCTAATAATCGTTCTTTTGGCATGGGTATGACTCTTTGCTTGTGCATCACGCCTATTGCACAAATGTCACGAAACTTTTAATATTCGCATGCTAAAGCTAGAGGTTCCTGACCGCTGTTTAGTATCAATCAATGTTGCCACTGGGGTCAGTCTCGTTAACATCAGATTGTTGCCTTTTTCAGCATCAGATAACATCAAATTTTTACGCTGCAATTTCATATAAGCTAAACGCTTCTATTAACAAACATTACAAAGTGCGATTACCTTCGTTGAATCAGAAACAGAGAGAAATATCGCCATTAAATGGAGAAGTCGTTTATAATTTACGTAAAATGTTAGTCTCAACGCAGCGAACAGAGCTTCTTCAGTTTGAAACGATAACCAAACACACATTAGGGTGAGAGATTGATGAAAGGAACTTAAAAATCATGAATCTAACTTATTTTCGTCCTAAAATGAGAGGAAATGTGGAAAACAAAAACAACAGCTCAGTCAACATCAGATTTGTCGCCAAAACATCAGACCTCAGAAATTTATCTGAGAACATCACATCTGATGCCATGTTAAAATATCAGGAGTGGCAACACTGACATCAGTGTTGCCACGCTGTTGTTACGGAAAAGTACTAGATTTCATGATAAAAAACACTAGATTCACAATAAAACACTAGATTAAAAATTATGTGACAGATTTGTGAGATTACAAGAAAATTGGTGTTGCACATAAGAGCAGGCGGGTGTTTCGAACAGTATATATTTATTAGTCTCAGACCAGATGGACCATAGGATCAACATACACACGAACACACGCAAACAACTCTTTTACGCCTTAAAATCTTTCAGCGTGACTTGAAGTGCAACAACTTCACACATGGTAAATTACCACATAAGGGAAAAGACCAATCACACATCCACACCGCATTGCTCTTGAGAAATTCCTTGTGGTCTGAAATGCGAAACTTAGGAAAATGGGGAAATGGCACCTCTGTTTCATGACTTTCAGTTTCAACATGGCCACAATCATTAGCAGCAACGCTTGTGTTTGTACAGGTCACTGAAACGTTTAACAGATCGCCATAGTGACCTCGACTCATAGCGGTTTAACTCAAAAGAGATTATATGCTCTTGTGTAATTTAAGATGTAATTAGGTAGAATTTTTAGCAAATTACAATTGCACAAAATCAAAAACTCTCAATTACAGTTACAATTACACAAAATTTGTAATTTAATTACATTCAGCTCACTCATAAAAAACACTAGGTAGCTATAAAAAACGCTAGAAGACTAGATGAAATGCAAAAACACTAGATCTAGTGGAAAAACATTGGGAGTGGCACCATATTGACTGGTATTAATGATCCCGAATTTCTGGTGAAGTCTTGAGGTAGCCGCAGCGGAACTGCACCTTTGTTTCGTCATAAAGAGTAACGTGTGGTGGAAACGCGCTTTTCTTCCGATGGTTACTATCGTTGTGTTACTTCATAAACACATGAAGCTATTCAAGCCTTTTACACAACATGTTATTACGTGGTCCCTCGGAAAAGGTTTTAAATCAGTCGATTCGTAGAACGAAAGAGCATCAAATGAGATTGCAGTGTTTAGATTGAGCGATGCCGAAATCTGTAATGCCATCAGGAGCTATGAAAAGCGCAAGGATCTGGCACTGTTAGCTAAAACGCCGCGACTGAATCGCTTTTTCCAGCAAAACTTTCAAGCAGCAAGGTTAAAGCAGTGGCGTTAACCACAGCATCTGAAAGTGAAGGTGAAAATCAAGACATTAGCTTGGAAACAACTTTCACACTCAGCCTGGCTGGCCATATTGACATGTTCTTTTTCCGGTGTTTTTAATTGTAATCTCTGAATTCTACTTAATGTTCGGGTGATTGTTGTTCCTTGCCGAGTCACTGTTTGGCTTGTGAAATATTTTTTCTTAGCAAAAATACGCTATAGTTCTGGTACTTATATCGTAAATTCTTTTCCCGCAGCTAACTGTATGTGCATTTGAGTAAGCACATTCTCGACTACCGGAAAAACAAACGGGAACCTTGCGAATCATCGAAAATATAACTTTTACAAACGATGACGTCAAGAATTACGTCATAGGTGCCCTCCAGTAAAAATTGCCCCGGGCCCCCCTACCCTTTAATCCGGCTTTGTTGGTTTGAAAATGTTTCAAACACTGTTTAAACGTACGCTTTGTGAGCATAGTCTATAATAGCCCTGTGCTAAGCATTAGCAAACTAACCTACTTTAAATAAAAAACGAGAAATTCATTGTTTTTAATGTGAACGGAGGCGTTTTCTTAAACTCTAAAGAGATAATGCACTTCGTAAAATTCTATTCTACATGTTGCATTGTTCTATATCAATTTCTGAAATTAACATTCTTCCGTACAATTTGAAGGTACAGTAGAACTCGTCTAATTCGTCATCGTCTAATTCGTCAATTCGCTCAATTCGTCACTTTTTCGTCGGTCCCCTATCTTTTGTGTACATTTCTGTTCGTCTAATTCGTCAATTTGCTTAATTCGTCACCTCTTACTATCCCTGAGAAGCGTTTTGTTTGTCTAATTCGTCATTTGCAGTTTCGTTTTTTTATGTCCAAGCAGCTAGTACGTATGGGAATTCAAACGAATTAAAAATCTTTATCTGAGAATTGATGCACCTCGCAATTTGTTTATCGAATTTATACACGAGGTTCGAAGCGCGACCCGACTCCCCATTGAGAGAACGCGGAAAAGTTTATTAAAGATTTAAAAGGTGCTTGATTAAATGGAGGAGTCCAGATAGAGCACAGGAATTAAATGTTGTATTCAACCATAACGTCATTAAGTTGTATTTTGCTGCAAATAAGAGCACTATGTATACGAGTTACTATGATAAAGTATACGAGCTTCTATAATAGAGTTTTCACCTGTTTGCATTATTCGTCACTTTGCCTAATTCGTCACTTTTTTCTAATCCCTTTGAGGTGACGAATTAGGCAAATTCTACTGTATTTACATTTCTATGGTAGTATTGCTTGTATGAACAACATAACTAATTATTTCTAGCGTGCTGCATTCTCTCCAGTTTGCAACAAAAATTTTCTAACTCACCTGAAACCCTTGAAAAAATTTCTCACTACCTTCTGGACCAAAAAGACTGGCTGAAAGATTACCTCCCGGTTGATCCTTTGGCCCTTGCCTGAGCCAGTTATAGTCCGCTGACGAAATAATGCAGTAGTTTCCAACCTTTTTTGATGCATTCCTCCCTTGGCTCATCTTGGAACTTTTCATTCCTCCCCAATTACACAATTTCAGCAGGGTGGCGGAAAAGGTTCAAACGTCATTTTTGCGATGACTCAGATCGCACGTTGACGGTTGAAGTATAATCCTAGTGGTGCTGCTGCGTCCTTTTAATAAGCCTTTATTATACGATAATTAGCTTTTTTGGTGGCATCAAAGAAGCAGCAAGTTTAACTGGGGAAAAGTCAAAGAATCAATCAGAAAACTTGGAATGCACTTAAACATCTATAACTAAGCAGGTATCATTAATGATATAATAATCCAATAGATAGCGCCGCTGTTAATTTTGTGACAGAAAGGTAAAAATGAAATAAAAGTACAATCAAAACACATTGAAATACATCAGTAATAAAAAAGTTTCAAATATCAATTTAGCTCAACTTTCAACTCGATAAATGCGAAATTTGTTCTTGTTTTTCATCGGAGAGTAGTTGGATGCAGGGTATGATTGCTGTAAAATCAAACTGCATCCAGACCTACGATTTTGTTGTAGAACCGCACTAAAGTTTTTTGTCACAAGTCAATTGACACGTTTTGTTTTTTTGCACTAACGAGGTCTGCAACACAAAATATGAAAGGTGTTACTGAAAAACTGCTAAGAGCCGCACGAAAGATGCTCGGGAGCTGCATTCGGCTCTTAGAACAGTGTTTGAGGACCACTATTCAATAGTAACACCATGCCTGCCAGCTGCGATGTCATAGCCTTAGCGATTATTAAACCAAAGAACCATCAAAGGCTTGCAGATCCATTGTTGCAGTCTGATGACCAAACTCGTAACAACCGCGTTTAGCGTGCTGTAAAGAGCACTGTTTTAGGTAAAGTGAGTCTAATTGGCAAAATCATTAGCATCTAGGAAGGGACCAGGAGCTACCTCTCAGATGTCCGTAGCTCCGGTTCCAGTCCAAAATTTTAAACTGAGCTCCGCTCTGGCTCCTGATGTTTAATTAGAGCTCCGGCTCCAGGCAAAAATGCCTAAAGGCGGCTTCACACAGAATCCGGTTACGGTTTACGAACCGGCTTATGGCCAACGGCAGTCTTCCCACATGCAGCAAGAACACATCACCGACAACACTGGCAATCCGGTTTACTTA
>Ga0210059_1000211_pt1 | contig 63210 bp, 29 predicted proteins | sample Ectturendosymbi2_FD_188042 | JGI IMG/M metagenome (GOLD analysis project Ga0210059, IMG submission 188042) | Ecteinascidia turbinata endosymbiont from Florida, USA - Sample 2 (SPAdes) (version 2) | ecosystem: Host-associated > Tunicates > Ascidians > Unclassified | place: Key West, Florida... | reverse complement strand
GCCACCCTGGAAATTTATTGACGCCCTCCTGGGGTGGCGCGCCCCCCGGTTAAGAACCACTGGTGCATAATATCAATCATCCCGTAACTTCTTGTGCCGTCCTGAGCAGTCATCCGCAGTCTTTCTTCACTTACGGCACACTTACCAACTTTCCAGAATTTTGCGGCACACCTCGCCCACCTTGTAAAAAATACATTTAATGGTTTATTAAACTTCAAACCTGACCTCACAAAAAAACCACTAATGTTCAGCGGAAGTCTAGCTAGGGTTTAAGTTAGCGAACTGTGGTGCTCATATCTTCAGATAAAGCTATTCCGCGGCACATCTAGCATCGTCTCGAGGCACACCGGTGTGCCGCGTCAGGCCGGTTGTGGAGTACTGGTCTAGAGAAGGGGTAGGCAAATAGCGGCCCGCGGGCCAATTGTGGCCCACACAAGCATTCAGGAAAATCTTTAAATCTGAAATGTCCTCCAACTTCTCATAGTAAATGTTAGTGCTGAGGCTATAAATCAAAACTTGCTTCTACAAGAAGGTACGGCCTTCCGTTAACGCGGCCTTCTCAAAGTGGCCCCCGAGCAAAATTAATTGCCCACCCCTGGTCTAGAGGTAGCCCAGACGAACTGCGAGTCTTTGTTTCGTCACAAAGGGTAACGTATGGTGGAAACGCACTTTTCTTCAGATAGCTACTATCGTTGTGTCACATCAAAAACGTATAATGCTAGCCAAGCCATTTACACCAAATGCTACTGCGTAGTCTGAAAGGAAAGGTTTTAATCAGTCGATTTGTAGAACGAAAGAGCAGAAAACATGATTGCAGTGTTTAGCTAGCGCGGTGCCGAAATGTGTATTGCCTTCAGGAGCTAAAAAGCGCACAGTTTCCAAGGAGGAAATGCGCAAGAATCTGGCAGTGTTAGCTAAAACCCCGCGACTGAATCGTTTTTTTTTAAGCAAAACTTTCAAGCAGCAACGTTAAACCAGTGCGGCGTTAACCAGAGCACCCGCAAATGTAGGTGAAAATCAAGACATAAGCTTGGAAGCACCTTTCACGCTCAGCCTGGCTGGCCATATTGATACGTTATTTTTCCGGTGTTTTTTTGTATTTCTGGTTTCTGCTTATTGTTCCGGTGAATGTTGGTTCTTGCCAGGTCAGTGTCTAACCCAGTGTTTCTCAAACGTTTTTATTCCATCGCCCCTTTTTCACTCTCGACACGTAGTTTTCGCCCCCTAAGCCTGACAAAGCAAACATAAGGTAGTAAATTTAAGTATTTTTATGTAAAAAAAGTATTAAATAGCTGAACCAAGCCATTGACAAGCTGAACTAAGCAATTGTATTACGCCGCTGATATTACATTCAGAATTTTCGTAAAAAAAATCCAGGGCTACGGAGCCGGAGCTGGGCATTTTGCCTGGAGCAGCCGGAGCTAAAATTAAAAATCAGGAGCCGGAGCTCAACTCAGTTTAAAATTTAGGATCGGAGCTGGAGCTATGACCATTTTAGAGGTAGCTCCGGCTCCGTGCCCCTTCGCAGATACTAACGGTTTTGCCAAACAGACTTACGTGTGCTCTTTATAGCACCTGAACGTGATCGTTACGAGTTACGACACCAGACTACAACAATGGATCTGCAAGCATTTATTGTTTCTTTGGTGTGATCGCTAAGGCTGTGACATCGTAGATGGCAGGCGTGGTGTTACTTTTTGAGCAATGGTTATCAAACACTGTTCTAAGAGCTGCATTCAGCTCCCGAGCATCACTTGTGCGGCTTTTAGCAATCTTTCTGTAACAGATTCTATTTGAATAAGAACTGACGATGCCTACTTCGTAGGCGAAGTATATACTCTATAAGAGCTTAGTGTTTGATTCTTGCTGGGAAAGGATTCCTTTCAATGGGCAATGTCTTTCAGTAACACCTCTCATATTATATTTGTGTGACAGAGTTCGTTAGTGCAATAAAACAGAACGTGTCAATTGACTTGTGGTAATTTTTTGTGCGGCTCTCTAACATAACAGTAGGTCTGTATGTGACTCCCTTCAGTGAAATGGTTGAGAACCACTGTTGAAGAAGTAAGAAAAACGTTAACTACAGCAACACCTTAACTTTCTGCTTACTTAGAATGACCAAACCGGGCATGTAGTAGTGCAGCAATCTAAAAAGAACTGAGCTATGAGTCGGTATATAATCAAATATCCATAGCTTTTGTAGCTGTGTAGTCATCCTATTAGCAGGGAGTATGATAAAGATATGATACCATCTATGTTTTCAGCACGTTAACCAGTCTTATTTTCTCCTAAACTTTGCGTGTTAAATTGTGCTTTACTTTGCGATTCATCACTGCTTATTATGCGTGCAAAATCATATGTTTTCAGCTATTTTAAAAAATCAAATGCGAATATCTTGCTAGAAGCCTATTTTCAACAAGAATAAATAAGTCTGTTTTAAAGAAAACTACTTATTCTTTGAACAAAACGCTTTTAAACACATCTTCGCGTTTGTGTTGAGGCAAATGTGTGCGTGTTTGAAAGAACACACGAGAGTCGACTATGTGTTTTACGATCTTTGCATGGTTTTCGGCAGCGCTGTTAGCTGGAATCGTCAAGACTGCAACAGGCAAAGCATTGCAACGAGTGCAAAATACTTCGTCAGTTCATACTGGTGTGTGTTTAAATGCTGGGATGCTGAGATAAGATTCTGGAAGGAACTGTTACCTGAATCGTATAAACCTGTGATTGTTGTTTTTTTCGCTGATTTCCTCATGATAAGAGCGCTGCTTGTAAAAAGGTACCAGATTAAATTACTCAAAAAGGTTTGGTATATTCTCTTAGTACTGTGTGGTTGATTTAATTCACTTTCCATTCAACTTGAGGCACCCCATAACAATTAAAATGCTGTATCAATGTGTGAAAACGAACAGAAGCCGGAGCTGGATTTGGAGCCATGAAAAGGAGAGCTCCGGAGACGGAGCCACACTTATGAAAACCAAGAGCTCCGGAGCTGGAGCCATGTTCATGAAAAGGAGAGCTCCGGAGCCGGAGCTCTGTCATTTTTACGACGGCTCCGCAGCCCTGAAATAATCCACACTGTACCTGGGTTCATAGACAATCCAGAGTAAAAAGTCAACAGATAAATTGTTTTAGCAATAACCTTCAACAATTATCGTAGTAAATTAAAATTTGCAAGAAACTAACAAGCCAAAATAGTAGGCTATTCAAGTTAACTCAATGATCGATTAGTCGTTGAGCACTTTCGCCCCTTTGTGTCTTTTCGCCCCCCTATCGCCCCATTTGTTATTTTCGCCCCCTTGCCCATCAAAATAGCGCCCAAAGGGCGATTCCGCCCACTTTGAGAAACACTGGTCTAACCTGTGAAATAGTTTTTCATGGTAAGAATCAGGCCCGAAACCAGCTTGGTATACCAGAGGTGGCGAAGAGTTTTCTGAGAAGGGGACAAAATTTTTGAACTATGTCCTGTAGTTTTGAAATATGTCCAGCACATTTTTCCAGGGGGGGCGAATAATTTTCTAGAGGGGGATTCTCCTCCTCTGGTTACGGGCCTAGTGAGAATACACTCTAGTGTTTAAACTCTGTTCTCGCAGCTAACTGTATGTAAAATTGAGTGAGTACATTCTCGACTACCGGAAAAAGTAAGCGAAAACGTTGCGAATCAGTGAAAAGGTAATTTTTACAAAATATGACGTCATGAAATACGTCATAGGGGCCCTACAGTAAAAATTGCCCCGGGCCCCTTTACCCTTTAACCCAGCTCTGTAAAGGACTATTGAAAAAACATGAAGTTGAGCATTTGCATACCGTGCGCTATATATCACGGAACTTTGCAGACCTTGAAAACGGTAATCACTTCTTGTTTTTCAGGTTGCAACCCGAAAGTTGATAAAGAAACTTATGCATGAGTTCGGATTGCCGCCGGAAGAAAGCCACTTTAGCGTCTGGCAAATTGTTCGTGAAGAGAAAGCTCCTTTTAATTTCCAGTCGGTGAGCTACTCTATGTGTGGTTTATTTCGAAACTTTTGTAAAATCTTGGAATTTCTATGACTTTAATTTTCACTTTGCAATCACTCTGAAATTTAGCCTAGCTTTTAAGGAAATTCGAAGAAAAGTGATTAAAGACAAAAACAAACTTCAGACTGTAGGTCCAAGTTGAAAAATATCTCAAAGGAAAAATCAACAACAACGTATAGTTTGGCTCAAAAATGCAGGAATCACGCCTTAACTTAGCAGAAGAAAGTCGCTAAGTGTACAGTAATGGTAAACCTCATCTGCATTGCAGGTGCGAATGTTTGAATGCACTTATTTTGCTGATTTCGCCGAAAAAAACGTTCACCATTATAGAACAATAGCGTCAAAGCTTTCGCTTTTACCTTGATTCCAAGGTTGAATCGCTGCAATATGATTGAATGGCATGAAGATAAACGCCTCGTAAATGCGCTGTGCCAACAATTGTTGTCTTCAAAAGAACCATTCCGTCTATTTAAAGCAGGGGTGTACAACCTTTTGCTATTGCCGGCCGCATTACTTTTATTTATATGAAGTACGGCCGCCAATGAGTTCGAGTTATATTTATGAGATACGTTTAATTAAAGAACAGGTTTTATCCCGAAAATGTCATTTACTTGTGCCTAAAAGTATAATGAAATGTCAAACATTTTAATGAATTTATTAAAAGAAACATCACCATCCAGATTGTTACGCATCGTGTCGATTGATTTTCTTGCCTTGCGTTTGTTTTGCTTCAATATACGCCAGCACGGCCACAAATTTCATTATCGAAGGCCGCATGCGGCTGTGCGATCGCAGGTTGTGCACCGTTGATTTAAAGCGATGCTCAACAACATCTTTGAAAAAAACGCTGAAGTCATCCACCGCTTCATAACTCTGTTAAAATCTTTCTAATTCATGCATTTGGTTAACTTGGTTTTTATCAAGTTCTCTTGTTTTGCCGAATGTTGAACTTTATTCCGAACTCCCTAAATTTCGACTCATGCCCTCAATCAAAGTTTGGAAATAAGTTATCGGTGATTCGCCATAAATATTAAAGCAGTGCTTCCCCACCATTTTGATCTCGCGACCCCATTGGAAAACATTGCACAAGCGTTCGGCCCCAGCCATCACCTACAACTCAAAAAGGTGTTCAAATACCAACCGACAAGATAAAAAGCACTATCATTTCATATGTTAGATTCAGTGTACTGTTATTTACATTATTATGCGAAACAAATAGCACATATGCTAATGAGTGGGGCGACTGAGCTTGCATCTGTGTAACTCGTCTTGAAATTCTTGGGGACGCGTTGGTGAGAACTAACCTTATGTTATTCTCAACGTCCAGCAGTGTATTCCTTGACTTTTGGTTTAATGTGGACAAGGTTGAAAATCCAGCTTCACAGACAGGGGTGGATATTACAATTTAGGGGCCTGAGGCAAACTTCCAGAAAGGTACCCTAAAACAGCTGTTGAGGGGCCCACTTTGCACACAATTGTTGCTTTATTTTGAAAAACGTATGACCTTCTTCAGATCTTAATAAATGTGGCTGTTGAGTGGTTCATAAAGTTTTTGAGCAGAACAATGCAAAAACCTGTTTTTTTCATGAGTCCTTTCGATCATTTGCCTCCTAATAGTATTAAAACTCGCTGGCTGAAATATTATTCACTAGCCTACCTTTTCGGACATTATGACCGAATTGACTTATCTGGTCTATGACCGAAACAAAACTAGGCAAAACTAAGTGCGAAACTCTCAAAGGGTGCCCGCGGCATCTCTGAAACAAGGGGATCAGAGATGACTGTTTCTCGTTCGCTTCCCCTAATATCCACCCCTGCTCACATAGTAGGTGGAAACGAATGAAAGCAGTCAACGAGAAGGGAGCATATTGGTTTTGGTATGACGTATGATTGCTGCATAGCACACCTGAACAGCGTCAGGGATTTTTCAGAGAGCAAGTCACGTGCTAAGGAATCATTTCGCAGTTGCAAATACGCTCAGACATGAATAACATAACCGTACTTTGTGCTGGAATCATGAGCTTGAACCATAACGAATACAAAATAATTAATGTGGGCTTAATACGGAACTATAACGAAAAAAATATCGGTTGTGCTTCGCTGGAATTTCAGCTGGCAAGTGTTCACAGCAGGAGAGATCTTTACGACGTTGACGTAATCTCGACATCACTAAACAGCGCTTACTTTTTCTGGTATAGGCCTATTTCTACAATAACGTCGATTGAAACCGTATAGCACAGGCCTTGTCACCTGCGACTCTTTGCCCGGCTTCATGCGGTTCTTAAGCAAATACCGTATTTAACCATGTATAAGTCGCAAAATTTTGTACCAACTGTTCATCGTGAAAGTCGGGGTGCGACTTACACATTGCGTGGAAGCGTGCTTGGTGGCTATGTTGGTGTGAGACATTTACAATAAATCTAGCTGAGCAAAGGCATGTACGTGAGTGAGGAAGAGCTGGGGTGATGTTCATATGTGCCCATGTGCATGATGTGGCTCTTTTCGGTAACACAGTGGGAAATGTGGCTCTTGGTCCCTGACTGGTTGGCCACCCCTGGTGTAGTAGAAACCAGATAGGAATTATTATGGAGGTAATGTGAACTTCACAAAAATCTGTCCGTGTTTCGGTTTTGCTGATGTAACACAAAATGTTGATATGCCTAGTTCTAAAAATTTGGGCCTTCAGCAAACTATTGAGGTTGTTGTTCGCGACCCCACGGCCACTCCTACGCGACCCACTTTGGGGTCGCGATCCACCGGCTGGGAACCACTGTATTAAGGTGTACAGGATAACAGCAAACCTCTTAAGCCTTCATTTTCAATAATATTTCTACTCGACACGTTAAACAAATTTAGTACTAATCTTTCTTGTATTTAACAACTGCCCAGGGTTTCAAACCTTGTCCGCTTGAGATTTGATGAAGGAGCGATACAAAACGAAACGAAGTCCAAATGAAACAGACTTTTGGAAAAAAATTATCAATCGCATCGTCGACGAGCCAATGCTAAGACCAGTAAAGCTAAAGAAGCACAAAAATGCAGTCCTAGTAATATTGAATGGTGAAACAAAAAAGATCTTTTTTTAATGTTTCCTTTTTCAAAAGTGAACAGGAAACGTGATTGCCATCAGAAACTCTCACTGACAACCATTATTTCCACAGACTGGTTGCTGCGCCTTGTTAATTGCTTTTCGTGTAAATAGGAGATATAAACAATGCATGTGGAGTTTGGAAACGCTAACAACTTGTTTCAAGGTCAGGTTTTTGCTTAAAAAGCTAATCTTTGATTGTGCTTTCCACGTTCTTTTCTTGCTATTCTCGTTCACTTCTGCCAATCAATAAAGCACTGAAGCTACCCATATTCGTAAGGTTTGAACCCAAACTTATCATCGCATTTAATTTGACAATGCAAGACATAATATTGTTTTTGTTATTTCAGGCAGGGATTTTTAAGGCAAATAAACATGAAAAAAGTGAAGCAAATGTTGATTTTTTTCCACGTTTTCAACGGTTTCGGATATTCTATTGCTGAATATTTGCTTACGCTATCGCAGTACATCAAGACAGTGGTCAGGGGTTACAACATTATTACAACGATTCGTGGAGAGAACTACGGGACGATTCGCGATAAACTGATAGTGGTCATGGCTCATTACGATACTCACGTCGGGGGAACTCCCGGAGTAGATGAAAACGGGTCCGGAGTTGCAGCATTACTTGAATTGGGACGACTGCTAAGCAGGGATGTGTATTGCACCAGGTACAGTGCATTATTGTTGCTACCAGTTACGCTGCTATTTGTACAAGTAAAATAAGCTTTTGTCAAACTTGGTCTGCCATAAGCGTTTAAAAGTTGCCGTAGATGTGCGTTGAGTGCATCGCCATCTTTTTGAGTTTGGAGCACATATTTGCAATCCATGAAAAAATTACTTTCTCAAGAAATGCGTCAACATGCTCATGTCCGTGCAAAAACGTTTCTATTAGCGTGCGCATCCAGAACCGTCGCCAGAGAGTCGTCAATAAGAGGGCTTTACGTTTGTTTGGAGGGGCTTTAGATTTGTGTAGGGGGGCTTGACATTCAAATTTGACAAAAATTCCACTGATTTATGGTGTTTCATATTTCAATTTGCGGGGGCTTAGAGCTTTCTTTGGGGGGCTAAGTCCACCAAAGACTCCCCGTGGCGACGGGACTGTGCACATCACTAACGCGCCGCCAGCGGTAGCAACGGGATTAAATATCAAAGGCGTTTATTTGACTCCGTGTCGCTAGCAGGTTTAAGATTCATGCAACCGTAACTTCGGGTTGCTGACGATTTGAAAATAGTGAGTAACCTCGTCACAGCTTTGCACAGCAGCTTGGTCGGTGTCAGAGCAAGGCAGAAAATGCTGTTTTCGACGATGCTGTTTCAGAAACTACAGCGTCGTTCTGGTTGCAACGGACTTCAACGAGGAAGGGCACTTTGAAGACGGCTTGGCCGGAAGCGGACATACGAACTGCTATGTGGGGGAGACGTTTAATGGGCTGGCTGGATCTGCTCATTTTCTGTGTGGATGGCTCCTTCCTCACCTCCGTAGAACCGGCTCAAGGCTGATGTTCGCCGTTAACTTGCATTCTCTTCTTAATTACGATATCGCGTAAGTTGCTTCTAACGGTCCAGCGATATTTTCCTACGATAAGTTAAAGATATCGAGCCCAAAATAAAATCTGTGCAAATTGATCGCCCGTCAGCGGAGAAATCACTCACGCCGGTGAAAATCTGTTGTCGTCAATTCCACTTTTTGTCTTAGGAAATCTCGGGATGCAACCCTTTTCTTGACAGCTGTTTTTTTTGTAATGAACCGAGTAACTTGAGACCAAATTGTTTGGATCCGTGTTTATCTAGGTGAAAATAGACATACCGTTGGTGTAAATGATGAAACAGCCATTTATCTGTACATGTTATATCTCATTCTCTATGTGATAACTGACTTTTTTATGCATAGCACGTTCTGGTGGCAAATGGATCTCCACAACAGCGTACACCAATGATTTTTATTTTTTTGATTGATTTTGATGGCTCTCGACACTTGCTTGTTTCAAATTTCTGGAGGCGTACTTTTTGCCTGCTGTTTTGGATATAATGCAATATATATTATTGATACTATACGCTAAGAACGAGCCAGATTGAAACGTTACAGTCAAAGGAAATCACGCATAGAACAGAACAAAGCACTGGGACCGTTGTATACAAGTTACATAGCTCATTAGCAAAAGAGAAAACAAATGATGAGCCAAAGTTAAAGAGGTTATACTGTGCTGCCTCATCGATACTCACGCATGTGAGAACGTGGCTATCAATATCGATTTGAAATAAATTTTTGAAGCAGCAGCGATCGTGGGAATGCTTACAAAACTCCTGAATGCGTGTGGAACACCCACTATAAAAAGAACTATTTATTTACATTTAGACTGCTAGGAAGCCCTTAGTCCATTTTATGCCTAGGTACCACTTGCTATTGTTAAAAAAACATAAATTTATATTCTGAAATCTGGATAAATTTATGTTTCTAAATGCGGTAGGAAACTGAAATTTGGTTGAAACTGAAATGCGAGATTTAGGGGTAAAAACGAAGTTTTTCATAAATAGAGGCCATATCTTTTACCTGATAGTAAAATATTTATGTAAGTTTCAGGCTGATGGCGATCTACACTTTTCATTTATTTCTTTCGGCAAAATTTTAGGCGTTCACAAAGACGTTGAGTAGACATGACAATGTTTTCCTACAAGCGCTGCTATGTGTATTTTAACGTCTATCTTCTGCAATGACTTGATTGTCTTCAGTTCTGCGAGCCAGTTGCTGCCAAACTACCGTGACGTAATGTCTGTTCGATATTTGACGACCAATCGCCAATTTCGTCGTTTCGAATCTAAGGTAAAGTATTGGCAAAAACAAGGTTTAGCAGTGTTTTTTTGTTTTGCAATTACCAGCAGTTCTCCATCGCATTCAAGAACTCGGGTAATAGCTTACCGTAGTAAACCCGGAACCGTAACGATGAAATGTAGAAAGGATAAACCTTGTTACAAAACACGTCGGTAGGATATTTTTTTCTAGGTTGAAAGCTGGAACCGAGTTACACATTTTACTGTTAGGAGCCAAATGAAAGGAGAATGCAGCAGATGAATTACGTCATAAATTTTGCAAAAGGGCTCTGAGGCGGAGTATAATACACATATAATACACAAATGTATACTTCAAATGCAAAATTTAGCTTCAAATGTACAGGCAAAAATGGATTAATCTAATGCCCGTAGCACATGCCCGCGTTTGCGTCTAATAAAAAAAATAATTTGAAGTTCTGCTCTACAATAAATTTATTTAGCAAATTTCACCAAATCTTCGTAACAAGTGCAACAATAAAATTTGTCTGTGATCAGATATAAAATTACTTACTACTGTAATGCACTTGTCTAAGTTCTACAATGAATAGCGAAAGAATGTGTTGAACTTCACGAATGACCGGAACAAAGAAACGTGACGTCAGTTGATCGCAGAAAACGCCGAGTTGTTTCTTGCCGAAATAAAAATGTTAATATCTGTCGTTAGGTTGGAAATAGCAATATTCTAAAAGTGTTACGTAAGATGTTTCTGTGCTTGTGCAATGGTCAAACGTGTAACAGAATGCGACTTGAGCTTACAAACGAACTAAACTGTTTCTTGTGCATCAGTTGCCTGTGTCGTGGATGCTTAAGCAATTTCTTGCTTTCCTTATGCAACGCAAACGTGCGTTTCACTGTTTTTATATGTTTATTGTGTACAAGACAAGTTCCATGTTCAACTGATTTTTCGCCAGACCATGCGCATCGTGCGTAGCTTTCAGTCTGGATTCGTTCCCAACTCGTCACATTTGCGTGTGGACTGTGGGCGCGTGCGTTCGAAATGCTCTGGTTGCTTTTCAATTATATTCTTCTTCAAATTGTTACCGCCTGCGGAAAACTGTGTTTTCCATCACACAACTTGAACTGCTGCTCCAGCGAAGCATCTTGCAGATCAAGTTGTGAAAAAGTGTGGGGACACGTCCCCCTGTCCCCCACCTTATAGCGCTCATGACGACCACATGCAGAAAGCCTGTCAACGAACTAAAAGTGATGAAAACGTTACAGAAGCCTTGCTTCGGCTTGGCTATTCATAAAGTGTTAGATGGCTTTGCTTGGAGACAATACCCTGTGCTTTTATGACGACTGGGTTGATTCCATTGTTTGTTGCTTTTAGGGACACCTTCACTTAGGCAATGGATCTAAAAAATCCTGCACCAGTTCCGCCAGAACCCCGCATTGGGTCCCGACCACTATGCATGCACCGTTACGCTGATCGCTTCACCTGCGTTATTTTTAAGTTTCATCCATTCCTAATGCAAGCACAGACCTTGCTTTTGTACTTGAATGGGCGCCACTAACTCAGCTCGATGTCAGAGTCGACACCAGACAAATACTTAATCGTAAGCTTGTGGAACTTAATTGTAAAAAAGTACAAAATAAACTGGTTTTCTTCCCGCAGTAACACGTTAACGATGTGCAAAACTTATCTATAGTGGGTGTCACGTTAGAGATGTGAAAGTGATGGCTTGAGTAAGCGGATACGCCAGATCACGATGAGGCGACATCAAGCACATTCATAAAAAATATAATGAAAGAATGATACGTGTCAAGCAGATAGTCTGGTTTCTTTTTTCTCCGGTTTGTTTGCACGGAAATATTTCAATGCTAGCAAAGGCCACTCCGCTTGTTTATTCTTCTTCTTTTGAGCTAGTTGTTCAAACCACTGCTTGGCCGCACTCGATCTCGGGGAAGGTATTCAGCAGCCATTCGGTTGTCTCATCGTCCAGAACCGTCAGGTCATACAGTCTATGGGGAGGTCGATAGATTGGACAGTGGAGGACAACATATTTGTTTGTGACTTACTTGCAGTCTGCTATAGGAGAATTCTGCAGAGCTGATAATACCAGATATCCTGCTGGGCTGTACTGCACTAAAAGCATTTTTGATGTTTCACGTAAGAAGGTGGTTCAGAGCTTTTTAGTGGTGTCCTGAAACCTTGCGTGCATTGCTTGCTTATCATTTCATTGGTTTCGCTCTTTTTAAGATCGCTCGCCGAAGATTTGCCGGCGACTGGCTGCACGTCTCCTATGTGGAAAACCAGCAGGCCGGAGTGCAACCGCTGTCCAGTATTGTTCAGCAGATGAGCGATATGTGGAGCAGGGTGGACAACTTGGACGCTGGGTTAATTCAGCAGCACATATCAGTGAGAGGTATGCTACTTTGCATTCAGATAAACCGTGCGAAAAAGCACGTAGAAAGCAACCAAAATACTAGAGTATTCTACGCGGGCGAAGTAAATCGGTATTGGCAAAGAAGTTGTCGAGTGTTTTAAAATCTCCAAAAGTTGATCGAGTGAGCTTGACTAGGAATACCAGCTTTGCTGAAGACAAATTTTGGCACCCGCGCGATGTTCGTGAGATTTGCAAATGGAGGGGAACAGTGTATTTGTCGCATGCTTGGCAAACTGCCTCCCGTTGTAGGGTTGTTTACTGCAATATGCAATTAACTTCAACCGAATAAGACGATACCAAAACCGCTATTCTTGATTGTATCTCAAAGTTTTTAAAAAATTCTCTAAACGCGTACAAAACCTCAAGGTGAGTTATATTCATCGCAGACAAGCTGATGGCCCAGCACGACGACTGCTTACCGTTCATGCATCTGAGAACACCCCTTCCCTGTATTTCCTTTTCAGATACCGGTAAGACACTTTGTTCATGCAATCGTGAGAAAAGTTACAAGATTGCAGAAATGGTTCTGTTACAAAGTTAAAAGAACGGTCGGTTTCGTCATCGTGCTAATGCACGCGATAGGTATATTCCACTTAATTACTTATTGCAGCAATACTCGGTACTTGCTTCGGTGGCAGATATTCCTTGATGACACATTAGTTAGGGCATTTGACTCGAATTCTTTGTAAACATTATTGAAAACGAACCTGAGCTCATGTCCTTCAACTGTTAAAACTAGGTTTGGGACATAGTCACGTTACTTTGGCAATCTACTTAATCTACTTATACAAGTCGAAAGCATTTTGTTCCACTTGCAGGATCATTCGTAAATTTCAACAATATTTTTTAGCAAAACGTGCCACCTGTACTGCTTCGGATGGAATTCGTTACAATTATTTGCTATAGCAATGTAACTTTTTTCGACTGAGAATCGTGCTTGAGTCCAAACTCAGTATAAAGAATACAACTTAGCAATTGGTGACTGACATATAACTTGTACTCGAGTCTAGCAATGTCTGACTTTGATTTGGACCAAGACCTCCTAGAAAAGAGAGGTCTTATTGGTCTCTTTTCTAGTAGGAGACCTTGTTTGGACTCGGTTCACAGCCACAATTACTCTGTACTGGAGACACTACGTAATATTTGTTGCACGCACTTCGTGTTTATTTTATAATAACGGTGAGAGTGATGCCGCCTGGAAGCAGTTAGGCAGAGCAAAAGTTTTCAGCGTGCAGAAAGTTTACAATGAAACAAGTAAAGCCATTGTCTGCCCACTTTGCAAACTTTAATATTGAGAAAAGTTTTGAAAAGCGGCTGTGAATTCCCGGTTATGATAGAAAAAGAGGATCGTGCTATATTCTTTTTGCAATTGGAATGACCCAAAATATTTTTTGTTAGGCGAATATTAACCACTGAAATTATGTTCTGGTACTTCTCAGGTAAATTGCGAGGTTATATGCAACGTTGTCATTGGCAAGCATGTGACGACAAGAGGCACGTGACCAAGGAAAAAGTTCAGTTTTTGCGGCAGGTAAATTATCACGGGAATGCTAAATACGTTTTTCAAGTTTTTCTATGCTGGTGTTTACAGAAATATTGCTTGATCGACGAGAGAAACACGTATCTTACCAAATGTCCAGTTCATGTCAGCGTTGGCCAGTTTCAGCAAAGATCATCACATAACAATAATACTCTATGTAATCCCAGGACATACCAGCTGGCAACTGTTTTTTGCCATAGTGTACGCCGCCATCTCCGAAAAAAAAATCAACGCAACTTTTTTGCTCGAAAACAGCAAATCTGATATTTGTAAATATGCTGCGTGGTCCGAGAACTGTACAAGTTGCTTTCTTTACATTGAACCAGCTTGTGTATTCATTTGCTTTCACTGGCTTGTTGAAAACCACTTTTTTTAAAACAAACGAAACGAAGATAGTTGTCAACACGCAGGTGGATGCGTAAGGTAGAGTTACGTGCTTTATTGCTATGACCACCATGGAACTAAAAGAATCGCAAATGCCAAGAAACGAAATCGCTGGCATTGTATTTTTGCTTCTGATACGACTTGGCATGACTTGGAAGTTTTGCTCCCAACCATAAAATTTTATACGAAAGTAGAAAGCAAAATTTCGGTCGTTCTACACTGCGTTTGCTAGATTACGGGTTAGATCAGCGGTTCTCAAATTTTCATGAACCGTGGGCCCTTCTACGTTTAACAGGAGAATACCTAATATATCGTGGCACTTGGGTTATGCAATATCACGGCAAAGCTACCTGGTGAAGACGTCTGCTCGTGGCCCTCAGAGAACCGTTCCGTGGTCCCAAAGGGGGCCGAGGGCCCGTTTGAGAAACCCTGGCTTAGATCGAAGCTTTGCTCTTTTGCGGCCATGGTGGTGTCTCACTGTGGTGCACTGTCTCAAGCGAAATGGTTGGTGATCGATTGCATAACTGAGTGATTCGCTGCAGCGCTACAGTACTTGGGAACTTCAACCTACGCGTCAAGCATTAAGATTTAGGCTTCGGGTTGACACAGATTTCCGGTCAACGTTCAACCAAATAACAACCATAGTAATATTGATAATAATAAGAATAATAATAATACTCTGCTGTGATACTGCATCAGACAGTTGTATCCTTTCTCAGAGAACCTGCGTCGGGAAGAGCTCATCCTTATCCGCGCACATTCGTATGTTTTTGTGTCTAGCTAAAAATTTATGCTTGTTTCAACGTGGTGAAGGTTACCCTTTGATTGGAAGTAGCTAAACGATCTGCCGTCGCTGCGCTTTAAGATATTTTGCTCATATCTTGCAGTGACGCTACGCACAGGTTCTCTATTTTAGCAAGGACATTTTTACCGCAAGCTCGACGAAAAAATAAAATTGCTTGTCACATTGCCTGGGTTTCTGCGTAAATTAAGTGTTAATGGAAGTTAAAGGTTCTCTGGAGTTGCAATTGATGATGCTGTTATCAACGCAGGCGGCGCTATCGCTTTGAAAACATTTGTTCATTTGAGAACTTTAGTTTGCTGATATGCATAAATGCTTTCGTATCTACGTAAAATAAACAAAAACATTTACGTATATAAAGTTTCTGGCTCTCGGCCCCGGAAAGCTTCTTCTAGACACAATGTACGTGATCAGGCTATATAATGGAAGGTGGAGATATGATAAAAACTTTGACCATTTTTGTTTATCTGGGAAAATGTTCGAGCTAACTTGGTGTGACAATAGCTATTTCTGGCCACTGTTTTGGTGTCATAGATCTTACAGAAAAGCTTGTAATAAAACTGTGTGTTTCGCAGCTTTAAGATGAAGATTATAATTTAGTTAGAACGTTTAGAAAATAATGCACCTTTTATAAAAAAAACTTTCATTAACTGACTGTTTTGAGGCCAACAGAAATAGAAATACGTTTTCACTAAACTCAACTTTCAATAAAATAGCTGACCCTCCTACTCTGCAACCTTCAAAAGCGTTGGTCGTGTTCTTCTCGAATTTTTGAAGGTGGTGGATACCACGTGGAGAGTTATTGAAGATGCAAGTCAGAGTAGCTGCGTCCCGTCATTCCCGTCGCCGCAAGCAAGCGGGGAATTGACGCAAGAACCGACGGAGCTCGATAGCGATGAAAGCTGCTCCAGAATATTACTCTCTGTAAGTCATGATTTCGACGTTAATAATAAACAAGGCATGTGCATCGCAGTAGAACGGTTAGCATCACGCGTAGACGCATATTTTTGTAATTTTCTTTCTTGTGAAAATGCCTCAAGACTTAATTTGAAAACAAACGCTTATAAGCATTATTATTTTTTTCTGCGAAGTAGATTCTCATTGCAGCTCAATAATTGTTAAAGAAAGCTGCGGAAAACGCGGAGAGGCGGTATTACAAACGCGCCTTTTTGTCGATTCACGGTCGCAGATACACTGTCACATTGTATGGATACATAAGCAAAACCTGCGGATACAATTTATTTGGTTTATTTGCATCTATATGTGACCGTCCTTCTGTCAGTGGCGTAGCCAGCCCAAAATTTATTGGGGCGAAAAAATTTGCGGGGGGCAAAATGTTTGATTTTAGGCGAACAACAGTATTTTGTTTAGGATACCACCCTCTCAAAGCACAAAATGACTAGATATGCTAAAATTTGCGGGGACCATGCCCCCCTGCCCCCTGGCTATGCCTATGCTTTCTGTTACGGTTCTACGTGTTTTTTCAGGTGCTGGTATATTCTCTAGCTAGCCAATGTTTAGTACGGCTTTGCCCACACCAATAGGCATGGGCTCGAAAAGACACAAACCAGAAGAGCTATATTGACATCTGTTTTGCGTTGCTTTTGCAAACGATTTTTTTCTGGTTTGGCAGGGAGCGTCTACTGGAAGTCAGTCAGGCAGGATCACGATCACTGCTACGTGTAGATTCGCACGTAGGAATTTGGAACTGTGCGATCCACCCCAAAGTAATGTGTGGGGAATTACTAACAGTGATTATGCTTGGATTCCGAAGAGAGGAAGAAGGTCTAAGAACCGCAGGCTCTGGTAAAGTGTTTTTAGCAATGGAAAAGCGAAGGCTGCAAAAACCTTTGCTCGTTACACTTAGATCTGTATATAAACGGACTGCGCTCCTTGCAGCATGGCAAGATCAGGTGCAATCAAAACAACTCACTTTTTCAAATGAAGTGACGGTTTTCACTTTGTCTCAGTGGTAAAATAACTGTTTGACGGGTTACATGTTGTTACTTGTGAGTCGGCAAACCGAGAAAGGCTTGGCGTAACGCTTCATCACGTGCCCTGCAAACAGGGGCGTAGCGAGGTTAGATGGCGCCCGGGGCAAGAAACAACTTTTGCTCCCCCCATGTTCCAACCGCAGGTCTTTTGAGAGTTAATGTATTGTATTGAAGAAAGTACTTGTGACATCGCTTGGATTTTTCGGCGCCTCCTAGTGATTTGGCACCCGGAGCATTGTGTCCCCTCGCCCCTCCTCGTCACGCTCCTGCCTGCAAGTATCGCAATTCTGGAAAAAACTGGGAGTTCTGATTTTACTGTCACAAATATAACATTTTAAGTTATGTTTGGAAATAGCTCAGCAATATTTTTCCTGCTTTTGGACGAGAGGAAAGCAAATAAAGGCAATGTGTGCAACGAAGGGTTAATGCCATCAAATAGCACATTAAAGAAATAAAAAAAGAGCAAGTAAAAAAACAACGTACGTTATCTTCTTTGTCTCTGTTTTTTGATGCTGTACTAGAAGTTGGGTTTTATTCAACAAATATTTTGTGCATGCAGGGAATAGGTCGCTACAGAGTTTGTTTGAATAAATTTCTCAATAAATTTTATCAAGACCAGCGCCAGTTTCACGCATTGCGCTTCACAAGACGCTGAAAAAAACACAGTAGGTGACATTTTGTTTTCTCTGGCAATTAGTGTAAATAAGGTCTGCACCCAAACCTTTTTGCTATTCTTAAAAATGACGAGCATTTTCGGTCTTGGCTGCGCTTCCGGAAAAACGTGGCATCAGTCCAGCGTGTGATCCAGAGCCCCGAATGGCGATAAAAAGCCAATTAAGCATTGAATGCCGGACCTACCTTGACCTTTGCCTTCAGGTTCAAGATTGACCTCGGTGACCGGCACAACATAACCCACATCGCCGTTCAAGGTTTTCGGGGCCGTGGATACGTCAAATCATTCATGGTATCGTACAGCCAGGACGGAACAACATGGAAATGGTTCATACCAGACCATCCAGACTTCCGACGGAATTCAAAGATAACTGAGTTGAGAGGAAACAGCAACACGAATACAATCGTCAAACGTCAGTTCGTTCCAAAAATCTCGGCCCAATTTATTCGCGTTCATCCGAGATCGTGGAAAAGACGAATCGCTCTTCGGACGCAGCTGTATGGCTGCCGCATATAAGGAAATTTCGCCAGTTTGTATCTGGCAGAAATGCGTAGTACCCAAAAAGATGCGGTCTTGGACATTGTACAAAAGCTGAACAGTTTCGCTTGAGAGTCCCTGTTTTTGCTGTGAACAGTTTAAAAGAGGTGGACAAGTTTGTATGATCCTACATCTCATACAGTCTGATACAGAGACGAAATTTGAACAAGTGGTTAAACCCGTCGTAAAAAACGAAGTTCACCACCTTCACAAGGGTTTTTCAAAGTTGCTCAATATCATATCATAGAAGAGTTTATTGCAGGCCCGTAACCAGCTTGGGACAGCAAGGAAGGACAAAGAGTTTTCTGAGAAGAACCCAAATTTTTTGAACTAGTTTTAAACTATGTCCAAGGGGGGGGCTTGTTACGGGCCTGGTTTATTGTAGAACGGTTTTCAACGGTGTGTTTTGATGGAGCCTTGTGACAATAGCGGTCTTGCGATGCTGGTAACATTTGACCAGCAAAAAAAAAAGCGGTCTTGCGATGCTGGTAACATTTGACCCATCTTTTTTGCCTTCTGTATAGTCCCCGTATAGCTCTTTCCGCACACCTGGTAAGAGGTTCGCCGTACCAATTTTGTGAGATCGTGATGGTAAGACCCGCTCGAGAATCGAACTCCAGACCTGCGGTATCGAAGCAGACGCACTTACCACGAGGCCAAGTGTTATAGTTTCAACGACGTTGTAACTGTTACTTTACGCGTATAACTTCCAAGTCAGGAGTGAAACGTTATCGAATGCACACAAACCTTCGTAAGATCGTTTGTATAGTTACTACGTTGCTGGCGCCGAAACTGTTGAAGCCAAAGGTGCCAAACCGGGTTCTTGCCCCAGATCTAGGGATTATGCCTTTCTGCGTTTCTTGTTTTTTCTTCTGAAGATCTGGGACTTTTAAGATTTAACTGCTTAATATCGGTTTAAGATAGGGTGTATGTTTGACTAAACGTTTTACTTCTAGTCTTATCTTTATCTTGTTTTATCTAGGTTCCTTAGTCTTCAGCGTAATTGATGAATAAGCAACTGATACCGTATAAGCTCTAAATATTAGATGTTTGAGTGACAGAGATACTAATGAAAAAAGCCCAAATAAAAGGACTAAGTGGACACAAAGCAATTTAAGGTAGAATGGTTGAAAGATCTGGATCTCAAACATTGGCTACAGCAGTGGGAATGAATATTTTGTCTCTGAGTTAGCTTTTTTTAAAGTATATTGGTCTTAATATTGGCCTGATATTGAAAATTTGAAGTCTCTCTCACCCTATTCATTTGAAAAACAATTCAAAACGTCCCGTTATCTTGCGAAAATTCCTGTTGATTTTTGTATACTTGTCATTTTTCTGTAATATATTTTAATGCCTCTCTTTTCTATTATGTCTCTTAGCTCTCCGGTTTCCCAGCCCCTGTACACAGACATGTTTCTCCACCTTTGGTTTTTGTTGTTGTTTTGTTTGCTTATTTTGTCTAACGTTGATTCGATGCATTTTGTTGCTTTTCATTTAGTACATGTGAAACGGAAACATCTGCAATTTAAAATTAATTTGTGCTAGCAGCAGGGCTGTCTGAGCAGTTGACCCATAAGGTCTTTCGCCAACCCTTCTTGATTCAAATATGTTGGAACACATCAATTTGCCAAACCTAAAGTTTTTGATGTGTTTTTATTTTCATCAACTTGCAATTAATTTTTGTTCTTTGGTGTTATTCGTTTTTCTTCCGGTTGCATTGGTGTTATTTCATGATTTATGTCACAAAAATTCATGAGTATACCGATACCAGATAAACCTTAGAAATGCAAACAAGTCCATGTCACTGCGACATAAAAATTCAGACAGGCATCAAAGTTCATTAGCAAAGTTAAATATTCGCTAGCACGTTTTGTGACTTACTGATGCCCAGATAGTAGAAAGATTCTCCTGGTTTGGTATATCTTACTACTTGGGGTTTTCCGTTTCAGTGTGGGGTTTTATGATGAGTCTATATTCGGCTATTCAAAAAATCTCATTGGTAGCCCTGGTTTCAGCTATCTTTTGTTATTCGAAGTCAGTCTGCTCCTAAGTCCAGTGGTTTTGTGTTTCGATGTGATTTCCTGTAATTTTATTTTATTTCAGATTGCTGTTTAAGCTGAATAAAGCTCATGCTTGGGTCCTAATAGAAGTCTGCAAAAACTTTATGACGCGCGTTTTCTATTACTTGCAAAATTTCAATCATCTGGTCAAACAGCTTTGAGTGTCGGCAAATGATACCCTCAATCGAGATTTTACATTGCGTATCGGCCTGTGGTGGTTACATCGTTCCATGTGTACCAAAGCACGAAGCTCAGGCAGCGCGCACTTCATGACTCAATCTGTGCCGTTTAGCAAATCAGGAGACTATATATTTTTTTCAGTGGTATCAGGACTACAGCTAACTGGACAGCTACCACCTAGGACAGCATTTCTTAACCTTTTTTACCTCAGCACCCCTTTTGGTCACTCCTAAGCAGTACAGCACTCCCTACCATTGGCTAACACCTGGTCCTTACAACGACAAAGTAAAGACAAGTTTGTCCGAATGTATTCCTTTTACCTTTGACCTATGTGACCTTCCCCGGCACCTCCTGAAATTGATTTCAGCACCCCAGGTTAAGAACCCTGACCTAGGACAATTGCCACCCAGGACAACCGTCACCCCGACAACTGCCAACTATGACAACTGCCACCCGGACTACTGCCACCCAGGCCCGTAACCAGGGGGACGAAACACCCCCTAGAAAAATTTTCTCTCCCCCTGGAAAAATCTGTTGGACATAGTTTAAAACTATTAGACATAGAATAAAAATTTGGGCACCTCTCAGAAAACTTTTCGCCCTCCTGGTGTCCCAAGCTGGTAACGGGCCTGCTGCCACCTAGGACAACTTCCACCCAGACAACTGCCATCTAGAACGATCGCCACCCGGGAAACTGCCACCTAAGGCATGTTGAGTTTTTTGCGTTTATTGCCAATAAATCTATTTGAACTTCACATGGATGTAGCGTATAACAAAAAATTCTTCGTCCTCTGACCACTTTAAACAAACGTGAGTTCAACTTTGAACCTTTTGGGTGAAGAATGTCGTGTCGATATCATTACATCTTCACAAACATTGTTAATTCAGTGCAAAGCTTAATTTTATATGGGCATTTTCAAAATTTTCACAGAACCTATTTTATGCACATTATCGCATTCAACCCCCGTACCCCTAAAACGACTTTTCTTCCTTTCATTTTACGTTGTGAGCGTTATTTTACCTCGGCTTTTGATTTGTGAGTTACATCGCAACAACAGCAACGTTTCAACTCACTTTTCCTGAAGTATGTTGAAGCAATATTATCGTAACAACCAAAGGTTCTCAACCGCTCTGCCGCGAGAAATCTTTTACGTGCCAGAACGCGATATACCAAATTGAATTTGATAGCTTGTATGTGATGCGTAAAACACAATATCCTACGTGGCAGTTATGCGGGTGTCACAGGGTGTGGTGCTAAAAAAGGAAGTGTGGAAACGCACATAAAGAACTAGCAGTTTTCAACAACACTTCAGACTAATTTTGAATCAGTTTTTAATGATGTATTCATTTTCATTGCACTACAAAGAAAAATATGATAAAAGCGTGGGAACATGTTTCCGACCCACGACACCCCTGGGGTGGCCGCTGTCCTAGGTTGCAGTTTCCCGGGTGGCAGTTGTCCGGTTGGCAGTTGTCCTAGGTGGCAGTTGTCCTAGGTGGCAGTTGTCCTAGGTGACAGTTGTCCTGAGTGGCAGTTGTCCTGGGTGGTGATTGTCCTAGGTGGCAGTTGTCCCAAGTGGCAGTTGTCCGGGTGGCAGTTCTCCGGTGCAGTTGTTCAGGTGGCTATAGTCCCAGAAACCATTTCCAGTACACTCTATCATTATGGTTATGTCTAGTTTTTCCGTCTCAGTCAGTTTTATTTAAATATTTTGCCAACAAACATTACCTCTTTCACTAAGGATGTGCGGTGACGAACTCCCTTCGCTGCAACACTTTGTAAAAATATGGCGCCTTGTCGCATTTTCGAGTTTTATAGTACTGCGCTCCCTTCTCACTTGCAGGTGTGTTCGACTGACACGCGTGAGGTGTTGCACCGAAAATGTGATTCACACAAAACAAAAAGTCGGCTTGTCTCTGCTCTTCAGTTTGGACGTTGAATGCTTTCGCCATGTTGAAGAGTTGGTTTTGAATATAAATCGTTCACCAAAGTAAATAGCGTTTCTTCAAATTTTTTCGAGTGTAACGGTCGCTTTTTGGAGACATGAACCCAAAAGCCAGGGTTTTGGAGGTTTCGACAGCACAAGCAATAAGAGTTTCCCCGTTCGACCAGGTACACCCTTTCTTGCCTGTGCTGCACTGCGCATTTTATAGCTAGTTGACTTCATGCTGGCCCTGTGTGATGCTCCGTCACACGAGTGGATTAGCTTAGAACAGAGGTTCCCAACCTGGGTTGCATGTACCCTGGGGGCACATTTGCCTATCTGAAGGGGTACATTTATTGCACAACCGCAACAAATTAACTTTTAAGCATAAAAATGGAGTGTACCTTTGTAGTTCTAAAAATCTAAAAGTTGTATTAGAAATTCAGTGGATTTATGTTAATTTACTCGGGTTTTTGACATAAGATATTTTAGGGGTACATGCTCATCTGTCGAAATGCTGAGGGGTACATGGTCAGAGAAACATTAGGAATCCCGGGCGTAGAACCCTTCCAACTTGCGGATCCATAGGTGTAGGTGGTACGAAATCTGGAGGGAAATATATGTTCATGCCCAAAGAGTAGATTTTCACATAATTGTACAATTTAGCTGCTCTAAGCAATGAAAAGTCACGTCTAAAGCAAGTTTCAGTCCATTACCGGAAAAGAGTTAACACACAAAATCTTTTTGAAAACGATTACAATTTCGACACGAACTTTTTTTCATGGTTGAAATGGTTTTTGCCAGAAAGCAAAATAATTGGGGAGGTCACAGACTTGCATGCATCCCCAACTCCGCCTATGTGCGAACCCACCTTAATTTTATTGTCGCGAAACCGCAACTTGTTTAGTTTAAGAAAAAGCAATATCTCGAAAACGTGACGCGTTGGGGAAATTCTTATTCGAGACCAGCGAACTGAAATCATCCTTGTAGTGCAACATGCTGTCTTATCCGACACCAAAATGTTATTCCTCATTGTTACCATGTAAGAGCAGGCTATAACTCGTGGACACCAGATCGGGAACCACTGGACCTGATCTATGTTTTCAAGGCCTTGCATTAATCTAGAGCAGTGGTTCTCAAACTGTGTGAGGGTTTTTCAGGTGGTACTCGAGCAGCTTTCCTGTCATATTCGAAAAGCTTTGTTAATTCGTTTCTGTGTTATAATTCGTTCGTGTGTTATGCTAATGTTGCTAATTCGTTTATTTGCTATATTAATGTAAAGTACATTTGAGCAAATTACGTTCTTCTGAAATCAGGGGTGTACACTCCAACATTAAAAAAACATCAGGTGGTACGCGATCTCAAAAAGTTTGAGAACCACTGATCTAGAGCATGAATCCTCACGCTCACCTTTGCAGACAATGATCACCACAGTGTTTTTGCAACCGTTGTTGTTCTTATGAAATACGGTAAGGTTTATTTTGCCATAATCTTAATCATGGGCGTCGGAAGGACTTTTTTCAGGGGGAAACAATAGTGGATTTTCTAGGGGGTGGCAAAAGGAGGTTTTCCGGGGGAGAGCCAACAGTGTTGAAATTTCATGATATCAACTCTGAAACTAAGAAAAAAGTTTTCTACTACAGTAAAATGTTAATAGCAAAATATCAAATTTCAAAATCCAGGGGGTCAAGAACGCTGCCCCCCTTCCAACGCCTATGGCCATTGACCATAATCACGGTCTGTCCTTCTGATAGCGGCGATCTGAGTGAGCGAGGCTGTTCGCAATCACTAAGCAGCTTTGAGAGAATTTGTTTATTTCGCGCGAACGGGTAGCTCCTTACACGTCATTTATCTTGGCCGCATTCAGTTGACTGCCACTCGTTTGGTGAGACGTTGAAGCTCATGTTACATTTGCCAAGATAAAACTTAACAATTAATGAAACTATACAAGTGTCATGGCGGGAAGACAATCGGAAGACCGTACGGTACACTCGTCAACTTTTTTACCTTCTATACAAAGCTCAAAAATATGAACACACAAAAAATACACGAACGCTATCACATACAAAGCATAGAAATGCAGAACGTGAGTCTACTGTATAGAAGAAAACCTTTTCTTCTCATTTTTCTGTATTCTTGCTAAGTATGTTCTTTCCTATTTTGGCAAGTACAATTTGGGACACCTAAATTAACTGTGTCAAAGGCCCTGGCCAGGTCTAAAAATTTTAAGCAAGTGATTTCATCTGATATTGAAAACTTTCAACACAACCTTTACATATCAAAAATAGCAAGCGATGTGGAGTATATTTTTCTGAAGCTATGCTGATGTTTCGCAGATCTTATTGTATTGAGCCAAACACATGCATTTTTTCAGTGCATTAGTGAATCGAGACAACAAAACATTGCGCGGTAATTAGAACATTTATCCTTTGGACCCGACTTGCATACCGGCAATGTCTAAGCCACTTTCAGCACGTTCAGCACTTCTGCAGATGTTGGCAGTGTTTAATATTTTTTTCACTGGTGATGAGACTGAAATAAAATGGGTTTGGATTTATGGGACTTAAGCTAGCTTCTGGAAAGTTTCTATTTTTCTTTGACTCAGCAACATTTCGAAACTTGGCAAGAACAGCAAACACTTGGTACATGCGTCCCATCAGAAAGTGCGATTTTATGGGGTGATTTTTAAACTTGTTTCCAATGTTACTTCTCACATTCACGTAATTGTTTGTTGGTGCTGAAAACAGCATGGAAAGTCACAACACCAGCCTGACTACGATTTGGGAAAGCGTTTCGTGCATAAAAAATGTGCAGTCTCTTTTTTAGTTATGGGTCGATTGGGAACATTTAGTTGCAACCACCATCCTTCCTGTGATGTTGGCATTTGTTCCATGCAACGAGTCGACGGATCACTGTATACGACTGTAATGACGGTGCAAACGCCCCTTTCATCCAAATTGAGTACAGCATGCAAGATGACTTGGGTAACAGGTCAACTGAAAACGAGATTCAGGTCGGTGCACTTGCATCATCTTGGCGGTCTGTCATTTTTTGTCCTTTGGCCACTGTTTGTCAACAAAATCCGCACAGAGATCAGGCTGTAACAGTGAGTGTAAAGCAACTGACCCCGCATGAACGACTGCAGTGAATTCGTCTCGAAATTGCCAACAATAAAAAAGAACCCAGGTGAACTTTTGACTGTTATCCGTGAAGTGGGTAAAAGGCTGGGAAAGGTCAGTTTTTTGTCAGTCATCATTCTATTTCGCCTCCGGATTGCGCACTGAACTTCGCTGGTTTCTTTTCTGTTTGTGTAGTTTAGCCATAGAGTCAAGGAAGGGAAGTAAAGTCGGGTAATGCTGAGCGAACCGCTGGAATGAGTCCTGGCTCATCACGTGATAGACATGACGCTGCACAGCGTCGAAAGCATTCCTTTCTCGCTTTGCCGCTTTTATCTTCGCCTGCCGTCTTGTTAAATAGTTGAGGTTGACCTAAGAAACAAATAGCTCGTAGTTACCATATCAATTCAAAATGAACCCACGCAAAAACTCCCCCAAAACGCCTTAATTCTAAGATTGCGGTAAGCGAGAAGCAATTCAAGTGCGCAGGAGAGACGCCATTCTATGGCCTCTTGCCGTCACCAAACCGAGGAAGGTTTGCCTATGCTATGCAGTCTGTAACCTTAACCCGTCCACAAACGTGTGACTGCGAAATCCGGTCCACAAAAGATACTGACATGTAGCGGTCGCTTAAAAGGATGTTGTAGGCTTTTGAAAGTTGATGGCACCGCTTCGCCGAACAAGAACGTTTAGACCAGTGGTGCTCAAACGGGTGCCACTTGGCTCACTAAGGGAGGAATTTTTAATTCCTGGGAGAAAATTTGTTCCAGGGAGAAATTGGGGAGGAAAAGCTCTGGATGTAAAAACCTTAAGTTTTTATTATTTGTTTATTCAACACAGAAAACTGCACAGCGAGATTAGTTTAGACGGGAATGTCTACAGTACGCAAGGGCAGGCTGCTTTAACTGTAGTGACTGCCGTTGTAAAAGTGTTTGTTTGGTGGTTCATAATAAATCGTCTATTGTTTCTTCACAGTAGGTAGTGTGAAGTATTTGCAATTATCTTTTTTGTGATTTTTATTGGTGAGGAATTGACAGCGTTTGGGTTTGTAAGGGGGAATATGAAAAAAAGTTCGAAAACCATTGGTTTAGACTAAAGGAAATTCGACCACAGAGCTTTGATATTAACACTCGTTGAAAGAGTTGGCCGAATAGAAAAATTGTAATATTGTTATAATAAAATTTGAATCAGGAGATTTTTAGTGCTTTGTCAAATGCACTGCAAGGGTAAACCAAAGTCAAGCAATTAAGTTTTTTTGTAAAATAGGAATCCCAGCAAAATTCCTTTGCGAAATACATTCTGGTTCAAGAAAAGGATGGAATCACAACGAATTTTGAAAGCTTTCGGAGAATTGAACATTTTTTAAAGCCAAATAAGCACAACTGTTCACATGTAGCACCAGGAAGAAATAATTACTACCATGGCTGAAAGACCATTAGTAGAGCAGTGCCAGATAATATCATTCGATGCTGTTCCCAATCCACTTTTTCCAATCGCATTTTGTACAAACATTTTCAAACTTGTACACATTAACCACAAAACGTATATCAGCATAAATTTACTAACATTATGAAGCAGACAAGATAGACAACGTGCGAAAAACACGAACAGTTTCCTTCAACGCTTATGATTTTCACAGCAGAGAAACTGGCGCGTAAGTGGCCCGCGGAGCATATTGACTATTTATGCAAAAATTACCTCATGAGGAGAGTCGGGCAGCATATAACTGCTTACGATTCTTTCCGCCAAGGCGTCCAGCTGGCAGTCGCTCGCATTCTTATATCGCTCACAATCCAGCCAGAAGTCGAGATTGTTTTCACTGTGCTCCGTCATGAGGAAGCCACGGAATGCAGCAACACCAACTGCAATCAAATTGTAGACAACTTAAGGTGAGGTACAGTTCAAACGAAACGATTTGTAGCTGTGGTTCGTCACGACTCTCGACTCCATCGTGTTGATTAACGACTCGGTTACGCAAAGCCTAACTCGATTTTTCAGTGAAGTACCTCGAGTTGACCAGATGCTTTCCGATAGAGGTTCGGACTAAACATGGATTCGTTGGCTAAAAATAGAACTTCACGAAAAATTTACGCAAGACCGTAGCAACTGGGGACCCGCTGTGCAGGGCTCTCTTAGCATATAGTTTATGTGATCTATGCCCTCTGCTGAAAATAGGTGATGACCTTTTTCGGTCTTTTGCTGATAGCGCATAGCAGCCCCTCCATTGTGTATGCCCCCATCAAATAAAACCTAAGAACGTTCCAAGTTCACTGTTCACACTTAAGCCCATCACTATTTTTGAAAAATTATCAGAGGTTATTAGAAATCAAGAACATACTGTTTGGCCAGAGCTGCTAAAAACTTTGGTGTAAATGTATCCAAACAACTGACCACATGGTGCTTGTGAAAAGTTAATCACTTCGCTTTATACAAAAAGTGCTTGAGTTGAAGAGAAATCACTCCAATTTTCAGATGAATTTTCGTCACACATGAAATATAATGTTTCTATTCGACATGTAGCACTTTTACAGTACTGCTCAATAAAAGCACGAAGGTTCATTTTTTATCATCAGAGAACTGAGCAAGCATCATCAACTCTTATTCAAATATAACCAAACTATGGTACTTCGATATTTTTGCGTGCTTTTGCATATGATCATGGCGTGTTATACGTAACTGAAACCGGCGTTGGATGAATGAAAAAACTTTTTAGTTGCATTGCTATCGAAGGCGAACAAATTATTCTTCAAAAAAACGAGAAATTGGCACTTGGGATCTTTTCACAGGTCTCAATTTTTCACTGGGACCTCGTTGTGACGTCACACTTCCCCAAAAATTTCAAACTCGAAAGTACACGAAAATCCATCTGATCTTATGATGTCTCCATTGACTCTCTAGCGCAGTGGTTCTCAACCTGGGGTTCGCGGGAAGATTTCCAGGGGCACTTGGATGGCAGTTGAGTTTTCATGTATTGTTATTTTTTAATATCCTATACTAGAGGAGAATGCGTGCTGATTGAAAACTCCGTGTAGATTTTGCCTGATCTTGCGTTGTTGTGATGCAACAATGTGAAATCCACGGCTTTGCCAGCTAACCTGGGAGTTCGGATTGATTGTTTTATGACTCGAAGGTACTTACTGGAAAAAGGTTGAGAAACCCTGCTCTAGCGCGATCCGTCGCCGAGTTATGAACGTAATTGCCTGAAAGTCACATGAGTGGCTTTCGCAGTCCTTGAAGGGAAGCAGTAGGCTACGTGCCGTCAACAACAGTCTTGCCCTAATATTGTCGTTCTGTATCCACTTTGGAAGGTTAAACTAATTGTAAAGGCCTGATAGTTGCTAAGGGCTCTCGTGTACAATATTGCAAGGAAAAAACTCAAATGGTTGCGTGGTTTGATGCAGTCAGATTATGTTTGCATTCGTCCCTATTCATTGAACACTACAATCGCATTTTACTTTGTGAATGAGTGCTCGAACAATGCAGTGTGTGTTTGATTGATGGCGCGTCATGTCACACGCATTCGCATTTTGCCTGGACTCGACCAGTTTAGGGATTGGCGCCCTAATCTGCAGTAGTGCTGCAACAAGTGTTACGTGTTAGTTAAAAGTAGTGTTAAGAATGTGTCTGTAACCCTGTGGTTCTGCCTTCAACGCAGTTTCAAAAAAGTGTCTGTAACTCTGTGATTAAGCCGGCTCCAATGTCTTGTAAAACGTTATATTTTGTCTGTTTTTATCAACCTGCGTTATGCCATGTGTGTACGCTTATACTATGGACTTCGTGTCTGCTCACAAACAAATAAATTAAATTAAAATTAAAAGTCTTTCGGTACAACAGTTCCACAAACTGAAATTTGTCAAATAATAATTTTTCACCATGCGTTGAACAAAGCCAATTGTTGCGTCAATGGCGTGGCCAAGAATAGATGACCGATTGAAAAATCTACGAATGTCTAGTCTTCACACCAGGGGCGGATCCAGGGAGGGAGCGATTGGGGCGATCGCCCCCTAAAACCTAAAATTGTAACTTTTTTTCACCATGATTTTGAACAATTCGGAAAACAGCATTCGCGATCTAAGGCCATTATCCGTCCATTGTTTTGTCATAGCAGTGCTGTGAAGTATACTTCATCTCTCTAAACAGTAGTGAACCCGTAATGAGACTTGACTGCGGAATATCACTGAGATCGCCCCCTAAACTCACTGACTGGATCCACCCCTGCTTCACACCCACACACAACGAATACAATTCACGCACAAATGGTGCTAACAAGGAACACATGCGTAAATGAATGTCTTACAATTATTCATCAGCAGATGGTCGAGTTGCACGTTGCGTGGAATCTGAGTGTTTCTGTCAAAAAATTTGTATTGTTGTCAGCAGCGAACACAACATCTTGAATAAGTGGCGTACTAGAACACTTTTTTGGGGATGAAAAGTTGGTTTAAGCTGGGGCAAAAGTGACTCATTACAGAGCCTATGCAATGCTTAGGGCATAGCTTGAGCTTACTCATGAGCAACATCTCCATTGCCGTTACTTTGGTAAAGTGGGTTTCGGATGTCTGCATTTAAACACAAAGTTTGTTGATTCTTACAGCACTAACAAATCGAAGCTGCTTTTGTGGATAATATCAAACTGCGACGAATGTTTCTCATTTTTGTTGAACCATATTTTAAATTCGTAGGAACACCCAACTTAGTCCGAAGGTGTAAAGCAGAATTTATTACCTCGATAACCCACCGTATCCACTGGCATTGCAGTGTTTTTTGTTTTTTTTTAACTAAAAGCAGAGTCCAACAAGTCGGGAGACCGTAGACTTACAGATATTCCTAAATTATCGAAACAGTGTCTGCTACAGAACGAAAAGACGAACTAAATTAAAATGTGCAGTGAAAAACTCAGCGGTTTTGCAATGCACATGTATTTCATATTGCAAACTGAACTGAAATAACGTGTGGTTAGTTAAGCTTCGCTATACTAACAAAGGGTTGTACATTAACGACATACTTCCACTGTTTTTTTCAGGTAATCTCCGCATATTATTTCACAAAATCGCGAAGTATTCTTGCTTTTACGTTAGCATTTTCCCATCGAGAGCGAGTAAGGGCAATTATGTGGTTCTCCAACGTAACGTTTAAATTGCAGACTTAGTAACTCGTTTTCTGCGCTAATTTCGGTAAAAATGCTTCGAAAAAGCCAGCTCCATCCCAACTAATGTACTGAAATGCGTACAAGCAAAGCGAAACGCCAAGTCTCTTGCAATACATCTAAACATCGGTACTGTTCACACCATAAAATTTAAACAAATATCAATCCATTTGGCAGTAGCGCAGCCAATAATATTGTTCGGGAGGGGCCAGTCACTGATGCCGTCAGTCGCTGACGTCTTTCTAACAGTTGAAAATTGATACAAAACACCAGTAAAAATCTTAGCAAGTTTGTTTCGAGGTGGGCCATGGCCTCTTCGGCCTCATTCTGGCTGCGCCACTGCCATTCAGCTGCTTAGGGTAGCATTCTAATCTGGTCTGTTTGCGCTTGTAATTCTTGAGACAAGAGATGCCCGCAACTGCTATTTTCTTTTAGCTGTATTTACAGTAATTATATTGGGATTTTATCAGCACTACACTGCTTTGATCCGGATGAATATTTTCAATCTGGACTTATTGATACCGCTCGACTACATTAATAAACTGTTATAAAACGATTTTCAAAACGCCGAGATTGCTGACTGCAAGACATCTTCACCCAGTGCTACGAAATGGTACGACGACTGCTTCGCAACACTCTTAATTTTTTTCAACCTGAGTAGATAAAATTACCTATCTGACGTTGTTCCTACTTCCCTGTCGACAATATTTATTTCATTTGACAGTGCTCTGCATCGAAGACAATAGATAATGTGAATCCCATTATGATTATAGGATTACAGGCAACGGTGTTTGTTTCGATGAAATGCTTTCCCTGTTTTTTTTCTTAAAAATGATATCATGCCAAGTTTCAGCGATCCACCCTTGGCTTGAAAAATTCAGTTGACTAGCGTAATTGCATGGGTAGGCTCATATTTACAAATGACGACGCTAAATTGGTTTCAATTGAGGTAATTTTCCACGAAATCGCAAATCTAGGTTATTGTTTACATGCAATTGTCGAATTTCGTTATAAAAATTGGTAAATAAATCATTGCTATATGTTACTGATATTTTCCAATGCAGAGAGGACACGTTAAACAAAATCGTGGCATTGCATACTATTTCGTGCTGTTAAAAGATAATAATTTACTGACAAAACATTGAAACCGTTGCCGACAAACTGGTCAAAACTGCTCTGAGTCTGTGCTCACCGCCTGCAATAACTTCTTCAGTTTAGAAGGCCTTTCCGAAATCTACTGTGTACACAATTTTTGAAACTTCTCTTTCGGAAACTTTCATACACACATCGCTTGATAACGTTCCAAATACTTTGCATGGTTTGGATCTAGATACCACATAGCACAGTAAAACATTAATGGAGCTAGCACTGCCTGAACAGCACGAATCTGCTGGCATACCTTTTTCTTATAACTGTCATTCTTACGAATGGCTGGTCGGTGGACCTCGCAGGAAGCAATCTCCGTTGAGCTGGCTTGTGTTGCCGCATTTTTCTTTTCATGATACAATTCTCCAATCCAAGGTGAAGGGACGCCGATGGATGGGAAAGGCGTGGCCTCTTCGGGCAAGATTGTCTGTACTCAGTAGGTGTTACCTGAAGCGAAAGAAAGTCCATCGTTCAGTTTAAAGTGGAACTAAATTTGTTCTTGAAAATCTTTTTTTTACACTTCGTTAGGTTATATCAGTGGTGTAGGAGGCTGGGGTGCAAGCGCACCCCGAAAAGTTTAGATTTTGTGAAAATCCGGGCACAATTCCTGGAAATTGGGGCAAAATCTGTGAAAACCTTTGCAAAATCTCTGAAAATCTGGGCAAGCTCTCCAAAAATTCGGGCAAAAATGGCGCCCAACTTGCTTTGATTTGAAAAAAAAGGGTCCCAACGTGTTTTGATTTGAAAAAAAATGGTGCCCGAAATCACACGAAGACCTTTTGTTGGAGGTCATCAGAAATACGGTCTTCTTGAAAAAATATTCGCACAAAAAGTGGCCCAAAATTTTTTCGGGCAAGTTTGGAGAAATTCGGGCAAAAATATTGTCGCACCTCCAAAAATTTGCCCGCTTCTACACCTATGGGTTATATGCGAGGTTCACTGTTGACATTTTCGTTTCTGTAACGCAGTGGCAATCCTTTGTGATGTTTTACGATAGAATTACCGCGGAAGTGTATCAAAATTGTTTGCGTACCAACCTGTATCTTTCAATAGCGCGTTGTAGCCTACCCGGCTACCTTGTCTGTGGGTGCCCTTTCAAAAGCTAGAACATTGCGTGGCCGTCACAATAGTGCAAAGCCACCCATTTGCAGTTGACTTGTTCACTACTGGATATGGTGATAGACGTTTTTAGTCTCGCTGAATGAAGCCCTTGCCTTTTTGAAACCCAAACAACCTGGCACAGCGTTTGAAATTGGTGTAATCTTTCTTCAAGGTATTTATCCAAGTTTGCACAATCTTTGCTTTCAGGGTGTGACGAAGAGAATTCACTTAACTTTTTTAAAAATTGCTCAAAGGTACTTGTAATTTAATTTATTTGTGTATGAGCAGACACGAAGTCCATAGTATGAACACACACACTCTGCAGAACGCAGGTTGATAAAAACAGACAATGGAGTACCACGTTACACAAGCCAAGCATTCAAGAATTGTGGATTTACATCTTGCCTTCGTGACGCAGTTTCTGGAAAACAGTCAGTTATTCTGCATAAAATGTTGATACGAATACTAATTGGACTGGCATGGTTTAATAAAGCAAACAATTAGCGCACGTTCTCGTTTATCCTTGGCTACACACTTTGATTCTTACCCTGACAGGAGCAGCGACTACGCAAGAACAGCATGTGATTGGCCGAAAATATTTGAGCGTGTCGTCACTACGAAAATAGTATTGAATTTTCGCTCGTTTCTTAGCACCGGAGCTTTCCGAAAGTCCTTGTTCTCAAAAACGTTTTGGGACGCAGGGCTCTTTGCAACGTCCCCATTCAAACGTTTTCGCTCTTTGCCTTTAAGACTTGGCAATTCAGCAAATTGAAGTACTGCACAAAGAGATCTCAATTTTAGTTCGACATGGTGATTTTTCTCCATTATCAGGGTTTATTGAAACACATTGCTATACCTTGCTAAAACTACTGCGCAGAATTTTCCTTTGTACTTGTCTGCGCGTTGCTTATCGTTTGTTGCACAGCAAAACTATGGAACATGACGTATGCGTGAGCATTTACCAACAGAAATTCTGCATCGCAGTTACCCGAGAAAAGTTAATCATCACATTGCAACTTTACGTTTTATGACCTTGAGAACGAGATGTTTTTTAAGGCTCGATTTACATATGTGCGAGCAACCATCGCGGTCCCATCCCACTGGGCTTAGGTTCCCCGAAGAAACGCTCCAAGACCCTCAAATTGATATATGAAGCACTGTAATGTCAAGCTCCCCTATTGAAAACTTTCTGGCGACGGTTCTGAACCAACTATGAAACGAAGACGTTGATTTAACACTAACGTCGTTTTAGTCGAGACTCAGAGAAATCTTTCATTTAACAAATAAGATTTCGTACCACAGACCAAGCTGAAGGAACCAACAGTATATGATGGGAAAACAGTTTCAACCCACGGTGGACGTTCGTACAATTCGTCTAAGTCCGTGAAGTGACCGTTTACGTTGTAACACTTGTTCCGCATGGCATTTGCAGAAATAACTCAACACATGCCAACGCTCTTACCCAGCTGAACGTTTGCGACGGCGCAAAAGAACTCTCGCAAGCTACGCTGCTGCCCGGACAAGCCATCCTTTTCATTTTCCCTTGATTTGACTGTTGCTATCAAACGACAGTGCACTGACAAAAACTGCGTCTTTCTGCTGCTGCTGCGGTTCAGAAATGAGGCGTACTGCTGGACTTCTCGCAAAGCAAGCCGCGAACAACGCAGCTGACAATGATCTTAGAGCAGGGCGTGTTTGCACAGTGCGAGAACAGCTGACAGACGCATTAACTTTCGGTTGTGCGCACAAACCTTGCGTCCAGGATAATTCCAAAACCATCCGCTCGCCCGACTTGCACAAACGAAAATCTACATCGCGCTATCCGAAGATTTCCGAACGCTACCCGAAGCTTACCGAGCGCGTCTTTCATTTTTTTCAACGAAGCCGCAGTGAAACTAACGAAACGTAAAATGTAAACGGATATTATCGTCAATCGTGCTTTGGAAATAAACGATGTCCAAATTTGTTTGACAACTCGTATGTAAACCTTAACCAATGTGTCAGTCCATCAAAGAATGGGACAAGGGCGTAAACTGCTTTGTTGTACAGAACAAAGAGAGCTCAAATTTTTGGGCCATGCTACACGCCAAGGAGAACTTGAGAATCTTGCTCGAAGTTGTAGAATCTCAGGAAAACGTGCCAGAGGTGCCCAACGTTTTACTTATATCAATATCTTCAAACGTTTATATAAAAATCCTGGGCAATTATGGGAGACTGCACGTAATAGAACACGACGGGAAAACATCATATGGAGAGCTGGATCAGTCATGAAACCTAATGGGAGAAATGTAAACCTGCGTAGGTCGACGATGGGGGTTGAGACCGCAGTCAAGCATAGCATTAGCATTGGGAGGGAAATGTGCATTGGGATGGAAATGTGCATTGGGAGGGAAATGTGATGCATTCGCACCTGTCTGCTCAATTCGGAAAGCGTGTGCAAGTCTTCACAGCAAAACTTCCAGATAGAGAAACAGTGTTGTTGATTTGAACAAAGCAATTTTCCGCCAGAAAGCGAAAATATCGCCGAGTTTGCCAAGCGAACAAAGAACACCAACGTTACCGAGGAGCACAGCATTTTGCTGATAGCTAACGAGACGTGGCAGAGTAGCTGCGATTATGAGCAGGGCCGTCACCAGCAGGGGGCCAGTGGTGCCAGCCCCCTCCATTTAAAATCTGTGCCTCCCCATTTCACGTTTGACCCCCTGGTTGCTGCATACATCTAATACAGTATTTTTATGTGTCCCCCCCTTCTGGTTTTTGGCCCCTCCTGGTTTTTGGGCCCCCCCTGCTGCTATATCCTGGCGACGGGCCTGATTGTCAAAGAAGTACGTTGTATAAATTGGTCAGTCCGTTGATGGTTTCGCACAAATAAAAAAAAAATAAAGAACAGCACAAGCAGTCACATTTTTTTCCTTTTTCACACGTCTATGACCAAGGTTGCGGAAAAGCTGGCTTGGATAGACTGAGGCTCATCACAAACTAAAAATAACCGAGGTGAAAAGTAATTCCAGATCCACGAACAAACCAGAGCGTCTAAAATTATCCAAAATAGGACACGATGAAACCGAAATTGTTCGAGCGATGAATAATAAACGGAAGGTTTTCTTGTTTATAAAGCCGTGCCCAATACATGAAACTTGCTTTCATGTAAACGAATGAAGGGAACGCAAAAAATGCATAAAAGAAACCCGATTTTTCCCGAAGAAAGCTAATCTTACCGAAAAGTCGCGTAAAGATCAGCCACCAGGGCTTGGTTCACTGCACCAAAGCTAATAAACGCACGAGGCCCGCGTTCCCGACGAACACATCGCACGGCCCGCCACCGCCAACGAAAAAGTATCGCGATTCGACAGTTGGCTTAAGTCTGAGGTGTCCACTGGCTGCACCAGGCGACAATCTGGTCGAGATTTCTTTCCATGTCGTCCGGTGTGTTGCTGTGAAGTTCGTGAACGATTTCGGGCTTGTATGCGCCGCGCGCTTCCTCCAGGATGACTTGGAAAATTTCGCACTCGATGTTGTTCTTCAGCTTCACTTCGTTGTAGCCCCTGCAACGCACAAGACAAAGGCGCACTTTTTAGAAGCACAAGGTTTGGCAGACGCGTCGTCAGCTTCACTGTTTTCTGAGCAGCGGCGGCAAATCGGATTAGTCGCCTTGTTTGGTGGAAGCAGCGCAGCAAGTTGCAAGCAAAACAACAGCCCAGGACGATTCCATTGTAAAAAACCTTTTGTACGCGAAAATGAGCCAACACGCGCAGTTGACATTAAAAGTGTCCGCCGCAAGGTTGCGTGACAAAAATCTCTTTAAATTCCAAACAAGATTCACGGCAAGTGCTCCTGCTTCACAGTCATTTGCACCTTTCAAGAAACGATAATGCTTCAGCCATAGGAAAAGTGTCAAAGCGTTTTCACAAGATATAAGAAAAAAATTGTCGCAAAAGCAAGGCAAAAAGCTCGCGCTTAGTTTACAGCCACAAGCGGTTTTAGCTAATTGATTTGGTGGTAGATGGACCTTTTCTCTAAACAGATGGCGACTATGGATCAAAGTGAAGCTTGGAAGCCTTGCAATGTCGTATAAAAAAAGCAAATACCAATACTTACAATGAAATCATATTGGACGTTATGAAAAACAACTCTTCATCTTTAGCAAAGTTGACTGTTAGAACGCAGTTGTAGCAATTGCATTTTTCCTGTTATCGCGGTTTGTCTTACAAAACATCCCACATAAATTCATTCAAGTCACTGCAAAAGTCCTTGGCTTTTGCATAGACTTTTCTTCGATACCGAGTACTTTGAAAGGTGACGGTGCAGGCCTCTATTCAGACAGCAACTGCAGTAAACGTCGGCGAGTAAAGCTTAAAAGACTGAGCAGAACAGACATGTTTTTGCTTGCAGTCGAAGTTGGTATAACCGTGGATCAACATCAGAGTTTGTTGGTAACTAGTATGACGCGAGCGGTATTCTCGCACGTAAGGAGCTGCAAAAAGATCTCGAACGCACTCTTTCGTGTAAAAACTTCCGAGTGAAGTTTTTCATATGCCTGTTTGAACTTGACGCATGAAGAGAACTAATAACCAAAAAGCAGGCTGAAGTCTCCGCTACGCACATGTAATTTCACACAGCGCCGCCTTGGAAAGGACATACAAAACAAAACAACAAACTACTGTCCACACAACTCGCAACTGTGCTGTAGGCATTTACAAAAAAGGGGCTTTCCGATTAGTTTCATGCACAGTAGCTCTAGCGAGCACTTGTGAACGTACATGAAGTAATTCAGATATCAAGGATTTTTTTAAATATTTTATGTGCAACGCGCACTGATATGTTACAGTGGTCTACTTTGGGCACCTGGCTTCATTTTTAATATGTGTAATTTTCACAAATTTCTGTACCGATGAGCTATAATTACGCGACAACAAACCCCAGGTGGATTCGGTGTAGCAGTTCGTGGAAACAACGAGATTGCGTAACAGTAGCTTAATTTTTAGTTACTGCAGTTCAAGCATTCCTTACGTGAAGATACCAATCTTAACGCATAGGTTTGCTTGACCACATTCTCGCGATATCAATTGTTCGCCTAAATTTTTCTTAGTTCTGAAGTGAAAATGCGCAAATTCCATCCGAATTACTGACCTAAATTTGCTGCGGTTATTACGGTAGAATGGGCTCAATAGGGAGGAAATTTTTGCCAAAGCTTGTGTTTTATTAACTATTCAGTCAAACAGAAATTTTTAAGATTTCATTTACATAAGCTTGTGCTTGTGAACATTTACTAGGTGTTATGCGTCAAACAATGTTTTCAGATATCGATGTTTGGTTTGCCAACAACCACTTGTTCACGTACAGTTAGTAAAGCTAAATGGTCTGTAATTTTGAGTTAGAAAGCTGGGTTTCTGTTGTACCGTCCGAGTAAGACGGGCGTTTCGGCGCGATGCTTCGATTGTGGAAACAGTGCTTCAGACATTGAAAGTAAGTATTACAATGTTTGACATAGACTACCAACGCGGAACTTCTAGGCGTGAACTGCAAGTGTATTTCTCGTAATGGGCGCTTGGATCCTGTGGAACGTAGGCGAGCCTTCTGATCTACTCCGTAGACTTGCGTAAGTTAAGCAAAAGGGCAGAAGTGGGTGATTACAGAATGACTGTGTCATCTGTTGCCTGCATCAAACTTGTTAGAGTAGGCCTTCAATTAGGAAAATACACAAATATTGTAATATAAACTAACTTTCAATGCCTGAAGCATTGTTTCGAAAATCAAAGCATAAAAAAACCTACATCGCATCCAGGTATAGGATTTGATAAATCGTAAGTACGCAGTTTTGTGCAATAATTTCCATTGTTTTTGCTGTTAGCAACTCTTATCATAGTTTAGCTCAGTTTTTGTTGTTGCTCATTCAACAAAAAAAAAACAACAAACGAAGTGGCATAACGTTCAGTATGACTTTACCTGTACGACAGATTGTGACGAAAACAGCGTCCTCGGTGGATTCGTTACAATATGAAGTTGAGCAGCTCCAGTCTAGCACCAGCTACATTACGAGAACATTTTTTACAAAATTTCTCAAAACAGTAATGTATAAAGACAACCCTGGATAAATTCAAGCGGAAGAGGGCTCGGTTTCATGCAAATGCCGATCTCACAGCTTAGTTCCAGTTGATGAACCGGTTCTCACCGCGTCATGAAAGTTGCATGCCTAATTGCAAAGTATGGAAAACCGTATGAGACACTTGTCAATCCACCTGCACTGCAAATGGCCAATACTATGCTGAGCAGTGGCGTAGCCGGCTCAAAAAATGGGGGGGGGGCAAAATGTTGATTTCAGGCGAGCAACAGTATTTTGTTTGGGATATCGCCTCTTAAAGCCCAAAATGACTACATATGCTAAAAATTTGGGGAGCCATGGCCCCCTGCCTACGTCTATGATGCTGGGAGAAGCAGTTAAAGACAAGCTTTCTTTAGTGCCACTCTATAATGACGCTGTAAGCAGCTGAATAAATGACGTGAGTGACGAGATTCTTAATCAGTTGTTAGCAGATTTGAGGATTGGCCCAACTAAGTTCAGCCTACTGCTTGACGACACGACCGACGTTGCTAATTTAAATCAGCTCCGTGCATTTGCACGTAACGATAAAGGGCTCAAAGTAGAGGATGAGTTTCTGTTTTGCAAGCAACGCACAACTACAACTAACGTAAAAAGCTTTTGAATGACTTCTTTTCAAGCAACGGTATTTCGCGGAGCATGGTTTCAGCTGTGTGCGCCAATTGCCCTCCTGCCATGCCCATGACAGGGTGCAAGTCTGGTTTATGATTGAGTGGTGCTCCGCACACCACTGTCACACAGTGCATGTTGCACAAAAATTCACTCTTATTAAAAACGCTGCGACTCCAATACTGGCTGAAACTCTTTAAGTTTTCTGAAATATTTAATTGTGTGCGAGTGCTCGCCTTTATTCACAGCAGTTTATTCCTTGCATTTTTATGCAGCTGTGTAAAGTAGTGGACTTGTTATTCGAAGTCCTTCTCTACCATTTTGAAGTTCGTTGGCTGTCTCGGGTCAAGGTGATAAGTCGTGTTTTTGCTTTGCGCGAAGAACTATCCATGTTTCCGCAAGAGCACAACCACTGTCATTCAAAAAACTTCGCGGTGTCAAGTTTTCTTCACACCTTGTTTTACATAATCGACATCTTTGGTGCTTTTTTAATCATCTGAACTACCAAAGGCAAGGAGGTTGAGTAAACACAATGAAAGCTGGAGAGAAAGTGAACGCTTTTCGAAAGAAATTGCGATTTTGGTGGCAATTTTCGCCTACTTCCCACTTTTACACGAGCTTGCAAACAGCCCCGATACTGCACTTAATGATGAAGTACCAATAACGAACCGCAGAGGCATAAGCCAGTAATTGCCGAGCACTTGCAGGAATTGAGATCTTTTCAGTACTACTTCGCTGGCCGACGGCAGTGTCCATCATAGACACGGACCACGGAACTCGTTGCAAACACCAAGATAGACGTGCACAAAAATAGCCGTAAATGGACTATTCACAACTCTTGGTTATCTCCAACTGTTAATTTGATGAGCTGGCTTATGTGTTTATTTATTTTCTGTGAAAACGGCACAAGCTCAGAAAAGGAAACATGTTCAACTACTAAAACATGCATTTGCAACGACGAAAAAGGCAGACAAGCAGAAATAGCAACCATCAAGCCAACCGTTACTGACAATGGCTACCCTGAGCGCATGATACATTTCCCAAACAAACGTGACGAATCTGCGCAGAAAGAAGAAACACGGGCTTAGCTGTATTACCGTACTATCCGGGATTGACTGAAAAACTTCAGCGTTGCCTAAGGTCGCATGATATCAAAGTGGTTTCGAAGCCTATTCGGAAAAACGGAGACATTATAGGTTTAACCAAAGACTCAGGTAACAAGAATCTAAGACAAGGCGTAATTTATTTGATTCGTTGTCATGACTGTCACCAACGTTATATTGGGGAAACCAAACGATGTTTCGAGACCAGACACAAATAGCATATGGCCGATGTTAAACGCAGATACTTCGACAGAAGTGCTTTCGCGCGACAAGTTTTTAACTTAAGTTACGATTTTAAAAATTGAATGACTTTTATGAACGCCCTTTCATAGAATCTTTTTATATTACCGCTGACCGGTCAAGTGTGAACGATAAATCCTGACATGTTTACATATATATACCACTTTTCAATAAACAAATGATGACGTTTCTTTGTCCGTTTTGTAGCCTCATACGACTATTTCACCCGTCCCACTAGTCCACTACCGGTTCACCGTTTCATCTTTGTTAATATCTATTGTATGTGTTGATCCATTTTCACCGTGGTATCTCGTCACGCCAATCTTTTTGCCCATTTAATTGCTACCCCGCCTCAAACAATTAGGTCCAAAAATTCTCCGTCACTAGTGTTTATACTTAAGGCATCACTCCGCTCGACGCTTGGTTGGCAGATGGCGTGTCACTCTTGTTTTTTCGCCCTGATGAAGTTGGCTATATAGTCAACGAAACGTTGGCAGTGTCCGTTTTACGTTTTACCTGATACACCAATTGAGCTTTCAGATATACTTTCAACCAACCTGGTGTCCTCGGAATAGCAAGATGTTCAACTAGTCAAGTGGCATGCCGCATCGTAAATTTACATTCATGTATAGCTGATTTACAGAAATCAACTTCGGCACAGTTCAAGCAAAGAAAGTAGCCTACAAGTCACGGTTTCAGAACAAAGCAGACTCTTCTTTGTATTCGGGGTGCGCTGAGGCGCGAAAGTCGAAAGTTTAAAGCCCTCGCAGTGAAAAGTTCAAAACGCAATGTTGGGAAAATTCCGGACATAAACTGGATTTGAGTTACTGGCAAGCCAACTAAGTACTCTGGCAAACCATCCGGTGTCTTCGCGGCAAAGTTCTCACATTGTTAGACCAGGGGTGTACAACCTGTGGCGGCGTTCGATAAAAATTGATGCAGCCGTGCATATATAATGTAAAATATAAGTTATGGCGTCCTTGCATGAATAAAAACTCTTTGTCTACTGTATGAGGATACTTAGTAGAAAGACAGCCAAATAGACGTGTGGAAGCAGGCTAGGACCAGCGTACGGAAGCAAAACAGAAGCAATGCAAAAAATTATCTTAAACTCATTGGCATCCGTAATTCATAAAAACACACCTAATACGACCGGCAATAGCGAAAAGGTTGTGCACCGCTGCAGTGGCGTAGCCAGCCCAAAATTTTTTGGGGAAGCAAAAAATTTAGGGAAACAAAAATTTGATTTTAGGCTAGCAACAGATTATGTTTGGGATGCCGCCTTGCAAAGCACAAAATGACTAGATATTCTAAAATTTTGAGGGGGCATGGCCCACTGGTCCCCCCTGGCTACGCCTATGCACAGCGGCGTTAGGTCCATCAAATGTGGTCTCACTCAGCAATGAGAAGGACATCCTTGGCAGATGGACAGAGTATTTCAAAGTTCTTTTTTAAAGCTATCAGATCACCGGTCACTTAGGGGAAGGAAAGTACCACTGCTACAGCCGAAGTCATCCTAGCTGTCAAAACACTGAAGGCTGGTAAGGCTGTGCGTTGCGGCAGCGATGAATACCGACCTAAACTGCACAACTCAAAGCCTTGAATTGAAGAGTTCTTTGGATGGCTCGCGTGTGTCAGGTGGCCTGCTGTTCTGGCAGGGCATCGAAAGATTGGCAATCTGGGGTGATCATCTCTATATACAAAAAGGCAGACAGGAGAGAATGCCATAAATACCGGGGCATCTCTCTCGTTAGCCTCCTTGGAAAAGAATGTGCCAAATGCCATGAAAAAAGATACCGCAAAATAATTTAATCAAAGCTGGAAGATACCCAGTGCGGTTGTCGTCCTGGCCGTAGCACTACAGACCAAATTTTCGAAAAATCTTCGAAGTGTGCTAAAGACGTCTACACATTTTTTGACGGCCTCGAGAAAACATACGACCGGATTCCTCTTGAAAAGCTTTTTTGGGGGGGTGTTGTGGGTGTATGTTGCTAACGGGCGACTGTTAATGGCTATAAAGACACTGTATTCGTGATCAGAAGTTTGTGTCCGTCTCGGGTGTCGGCGGAGTTAAGTCACAACCGTTCACCGTGCGTGTTCGACTCCAACAAAATTGTAGGTCTGGGTTTTTTCGGTCATAGACCGAAGTTTTTTTTAAATGACCAAAAAAAATTTAGTCAATTTGGACAGGAATACAGACTAATGAGTTGTGTTACGGCAAGTTTCAATACCACTATGGTACAAATTACCGAACTGTCTCCGTAACCAAAAGGTTTTGAAGACGATTTGTCCTGCTAGCATCTTCTCAGCAGGGCCTTCAACAGAGTTGTAATCGGGCCTCATTTTGAAGCCCGAACCCGGCCCGACATTTATTTTTGAAGCCCGATTTAGCCCGAAAGCCAAATTTACCGAGTGAGTCAAGATATGCGCAACTGCGGGGTATCAAAAAACGTAGTGTGCGGGTGTAGCTGCACGTGCACGATTTTATCACACCCAAAATAGCACTTGACCAGAACATTAAATTAAACAAGCAAATACTCAACTTTTTAAAGTCAATGCTAATACTGCGGAATGTAATATTTCTCAGCATGAAAAGAGTTATCATGAAACTATCCACGATGGCGCTATAGGCATGAAAGGAACTACGGTATTTAGGATAGCGCTATAGGCATGAAAAGCCGGATTGTAGGCCAATGTTTCTTAACGAAGAAGCGTGTAATTGATTGATATCTTGGACGCAATGCCATCTCGTGCTAATTTCCTTACCGCTGTCGTCTTTTAAAAAAGAGTGTGAGACTAATCCGATCAGAGAACAAAAGAACACAGCTGTGTTTGCAAATAGATTTAGCTGACGAAAAATCACAATCAACATGCCCTTGATCGGTTTTCTGCTGCGTGCGGCCAAGCGGAAATGAAAGCAGTGCTGAAAAGACCGAGGCATTGTGTCTATTCAGAGACCCAAGGCAGTGTATGCTGCAAGTGCAAGTGATGGGGATGCACTGCAGAAGGTGGAGAAGTTCAAGTACCTTGTGGTGGTATTCACGAATGACGGAAGGCGGATAAAAGAGATTGATACACGGATTGGTAAAGCACATACAGCTTTATCGCTCTGTGGTGACAAAGCAAGGGCTTTCAAACAGCGCAAAACCGTCAGTTTTCAAATCGCTCTTTGTTCCCATTCTCACCTACGTTTTTGAATCTGGAGTAATGACTAAAAGAGTACTATCCCAAGTGCAAGCGGCAGAGATGGGATTTTTGGGAAGGGGTGACACTTCGCGACGTAGTGCGCAGTCAGAGATGAGCAGACTGTGAAATTTTTCGGTGCGAGTGCAGTCCTGATAAGTAAAAATAGAATCCGTTCCAGTCCTGGTCCGCGAATGTATAACTATGTATTTTTTAGACAGTATCTATTTTGCCCCATGAGGTCAAAGCACTGCTGGAGCCATTTTGCCTTTCGCGAAACATGATTGGTTAAAGAAGTCACATGACAAGTACGGAAAGCTAAAAGCTACGCATGACCTGCTTAGTTGACAATGACGTCTGTAATGCAGACTTGGACAACTAGAATTTTTTTACAGAGCAAGTTTAATCCAAGTTCAATTTATGCCCAAATCCGTATTCATTCTCATAAGCATGAAAAAATATTATCGTGTTTTTACTGTCGTTGCTGCGCAAGTAATGGGATGGTGGCATGGCACTTGTAACCATTTTGTTGGACTTTCCTTGCACGAGGGTGCATTCTCGTTTCATCTTTAAAAAATGCCGTTAGACAAATTAGCATTTTTGGCAAAATCGGAAATTAGATTAGAATTGTGTCATTTGACTCTAATTCATCGAATTGGAAAACTAGAATTATCTAGTTGTCAAAGTCTGGTGTAATGGCTTCGTCCCCGAAGGGCAGGTGTTGGTTGCAGTGCTGGCAAGCTGTTAGCGGCTTCTTGCTTGTGTTGCATGAATTGTAAGCTAAGCCTTAACCCAAAACCTAAACCATAACCTTAAACCTAATCCTATCCTGTTATTTCTTTGGATATCGTACTTGTCACGTGACCACTTCAACCAATCGTGTTTGACAAACGGTTAGGCATTAGCTTACAGTTAAGCTGTTAACACAGGGGATACAAAAATACGGTCGGGCACTTGCACCGCTCGGACAAAAGCTTGGAGGGTGTGCGCGAACGCGACTTGCAGCGACGTAGCAGTGCCTAGATTATCATTTTAAGTGCAATAGAATGGCAAAGCTTATGTGTGCGCTACTAAAAATTAACAGAAAATTTTGCACGCCTGTACTAACAGTTTTCCAGGACTGAAATCACTTGCCCATCAGACTCTGTTACAGATGTCACGGTGAACTAAGCAGGTCATGCGTTATGAACTTGTCATGTGACCACTTTGAACAATCGTGTTCGGATAAAGGCAAAGTAGCTCCAGCAGCGCTTTCGCCTAATGAGGCGACGAAACAGACACTGCCTTTTTGGCATTTTCAAAATTTATCAAGTCTACAAAATCGAATCAAACCTAAAAATTTTGAAAAAATTTTTCTCATTCGATCCAGTCTTCATCCACCATTTTTCAAAAAAATTGCAGTCCGATCCAGTCCTGTTCCGGCAGAAATTGGCTTCAATCCTGATCTGTGGTCATCTCTGGTAGGCGGCTGTGAAATTCGTAAAGCCATGAATGTCGAGCCACTTCTTCGAATCAAGAGATTCCAGATGCGTTGATTCGGCCACGTACCCCGACTGCCCAGGAGAGATTGGCGAGGCAAGTCCTGCTGGCTGCACCCACGGGAAGGCTGCCCAGAAGTCGTCCAAGGACCAGGTGGAGTGACTACATCTCCGACCTTGCTTGGCGCCGTATTGGTGTGGAGCCAGTGGAAATACCTGAAGTTGCTGTTGACTGTGAGCTATTTTGAGTCCTAGGGTTGTTGCCCTCACGACCCTCACCGGAGGAAAAGCAAAATTTATAAATGATCTTTGGCACAACCTTAATTTTCCACACAATTCTCTAATATTCAATCTACAACCAGCGCAGTCACACGATTTTCACTACCCTGAATTTCAGTTGGGTCAATGCGAGTTAAGTGCCAAAGTCTGTTTGAAACGTACTGCGTGGATGCGTGCTGCAGCCTGTCCATACCCTGACAGGAAGCACGTTGTCCACAGATGGAGCGCTTCACTTGGTAATGGTATGCGCTTCGATGAAGTTACCTTTGCAGCAGTCGGTCGTAAAGGATGGTGTTGTCGGTTCTGAGGACGAAGACGATGTCGAACCATCTTTCGGGAAAGAACTCGCAGCTGTGGTACTCGACTATGTTGCCACCTTCGGTCAAAGGTTCTTCCAGCTCATCTGAAAACGTATGGGGGAAGGCATGAGCGTGCAGAAGCTACCACAGCACACACGTTTCGATTCTCTGGGCAGGAACTAATTATACATCCTACAACGTTTCAACTGCCCAGTATATAAACCAGAAACACGTTCGCAAAATTAAAAACTAACAGTAGATCGATTTCCCGAAAGTGGCTGCAGTCGCGCAACACAGAAAAATGCGAGTTTATGACTACATCAGACAACTCGCATTAAAAATATACAAGTGTTTCAAACCAACGTTGTTAACCAGAAGCAAAACGTTACAAAACCTGTATAGACATATCTTTTTAAAAATAGTTTTTTTTTTGTGAAAGCAGGCACCAATTTTTTATCCAGGGTTGTATAAATGCTGAAAATCTACTCCTCTAGCATTGGCTTCAATTTCCTTCTCACAGGCCAGTTTGTAAAATTTCACAACATACTTTTCAACCAATCAATTTTTCCTTTCTTTTTCGAAAAATACTTGCGTAATTTTAATTATGAAGTCTTACTAGCGATCGACAAAAGCGCACAATCGACCAATCTCGCCGTTATAACCAAACCTGAAGTTACCGACACATGGAAAAATACATTTGCTATAACATGTTATATACGACAAAGCAACACAATGACGTTTGCGAAGGCGTCTCATTCACCCACGACATTTTATTTGTACAAGTGATCTTTTGGATGGTCGATTTTGTTGATATGTGCGACACTACAAGTTGGGGTAAAGACACTGACTTTAAAACCGCGATGTCCACGCTAAAATGAGTCGTAAGTATGAAGGACGCATCCATGATTACGCTACAGCAGGGGTCTCTACAGCAGGGGCCCGCGAAGTCGTTGCATCCGGCCCGCGAAGCCATTTTGTCAATGATGAAAAAATAATATACACTACTTACGAAAAAATTTTTGATTTGGTAGAATATAACATATCCCGCAACGATCACATTGCGTAAGACCTCCGGCCCTCGACATGTTCTCTACTACCTTATGTGGCCCTTCGGACAAAAAAGTTTGGAGACCCTGCGCTACAGTTTCCATGTTTCAGTTAGTGATGGCAGGATAAAGCCTCTCTTAAACAAGAAAGGCGATCTGTGGTGGTCACGGTTCGATAAAAACATCGTGTAAGGAGAATTGGCACTAAAACAGGTTCAAGCAATGATAAAAACCTAGCAAGAGTCAAACGGTTGAGAAAAAGCATTTGATTTAAGCGGAGCATTGCTCCAAACTCGTGGTTTATGTTAAGTGCCTAAACGTGGACCATTTTGGTGGCATGCACTATTCGCTTGTGAGTAGCAAGCAATGTTCCCTCTAAGCCGAAAAAAACGGCACTTTCGGCACCTTTTTTGGACGCCAGCCGACAAAAATTTTGAAAATCGGCACTTGCATTTTTGGACGCAATTTCCTTCACTGGAGAAAATTTCACAACACACAATTTAAATACTTTTTCAAAGATGTACGGGACTTATTTTCGCGATTGACGCCGTTCTCAGGACACAGCATAGAGAAAGTTCAGACGCATTTTGGGAATTCTCCGTTTGCAAGGTTTATAAAGAAGTTCTGGGCGCATTTTCCCGATTTTTGCGTATCAAATCAAAGCTGTTTGCCATGTAGTTCAGATGATTTTTTTGAGTTATCCGCCTCCAAAGTTTACAAAAATGTTTTGGGCGCATTTTTGAGGTTTTCACTTTGCAAGTAAAAAACAAAAAGTTCTGGGCGCATTTTCTCGATTTTTGCGTCCAAAAGCGAACGTATTTCCCGTGAAGTTCAGACGCATTTTGGAAGTTCTCTGCCTGCAAGTTTTACAGAAAAAGTTCTTGGCGAAATTTCACGAGTTGTGCATTCAGAAACGAAGCGGTTTGCTGTGAAGTTCAGACGCATTTTGGAAGTCCTCTGCCTTGCAAGGTTTATAAAAAAAGTTCTGGACGCATTTTCTCGATTTTTTCGTCCAAAAGTGAAGCTGTTTGCCGTTGGGTTCAGATGCATTCTGGATGTTCTCTGCTTGTAAGGTTTACAGTAAAAAGTTCTGGGCGCAATTTCACGATTTACGTGTCCAAAACGAAGCGGTTTTCTGTTGAGTTCAGACGCATTTTTGAAGCTTTCGCCTTGCCAGCTTGATAAAAAAGTTCTGGGCGCATTTTCTCGATTTTTGCGTCCAAAAACGAAGCTGTTTGCTGTGAAGTTCAGACGCATTTTGGAAGTTATCTGCCTGCAAGGTTTACAGAAAAAAGTTCCGGGCGCAATGTCACGATATATGTTTCCAAAAATGAAGCTAGTTCCTGTGAAGTTAGCCGCATCTTGGAGTTGTCGCCTTTTCAAGGTTTACACAAAAAGTTCTGGGAGCATTTTCTTGATTTTTGCGTCCAAAAACGAAGCTGTTTACTGTGAAGTTCAGACCCAATTTTGACGTTTTCGCCTTGCGAATAACTCACGATACCTTTCGCAAGAAATAAGATGTAAAAACTGTTTCTAGTAAGGTTTTAATACTGCCATTGTTTTGTCAACTTCATAATGCGGCCCTCGGTTACTTTATAAGTCATCATTTGGTCCTCAGAGAAATTTAAGTTTGGGAACCCTGTTCTAGTGACTACAAAAGAATTGGATTAAAAAGTTACTCATTAATGTCACCATATACAAAGCAACGTACCAATGAGCCGGTCATCATCCAAGATAGGACACTGCAAATGTTCATCATAACCATCAAACAGTTGGTTTTCTTTGGCGAACTCCCCAACGTTGAAAAGACGCAAGTGGGTGGCATTGGCAAGTTCCTGCGCTAAAGTAGTCTTGCCAGTTCCAGGTGTTCCTAAAAAACGATTGATTTTTCAAAATCAGTCATCATTTAGGCAACATCAGCACTCGTTCAACTAGAAGAATAAATCCCAAGGTGTTACAACAGTAAATAAAAAATACATCGTCAATTGCAAAAAGGTGTCAGCATTAACTTTACCACTAACTATAAGGTTGGTTTCCAATATTATTATAAAGGGGAAGGTATGGGTACTGTTTGGTCAAACAAGAAAAACAAAATTTGAAGCCTTTTTATCTACAAGTTGAGCACATCAAAAAAGAAGTCTTACAGAAGTCAGAACAAAAATGTATCTGGTTTGCTATTAGCTACCATTATTAAGAAGTAAGTACAGCTACTTTGACATGAGAAAACTAGGAATCAATGATTTACAAATAAAGCACTGTCTGATGGCTGCAAGTCAAGACGAAAATGTGAATGGTCACTGCTTTGGAATCAGAAAATGGATTTAGAATTGTTACATGCCATTTCATTTGACAAACTTACACCATTGCTTCTTAAGCAGTCATTCTTAAATGAATATATGCAGTCATTACAACCAAGAGCCCCACTATAACTTTTATGAAAATACAAGCATTTGGCCTTACTTATTCAGAATTTACACTTGGTTTTCTAGATAATTTCCAGTAGAAAGTGGAAATGCAAGGGTCAACACATAAAACATTAAATAAAAACACTGTGGAGAGATACACACTCACAAAAGTATGCATCTTGGAAGTGGCAATGAAATGTTTGTAAATAGGTAGCTTACAAGGTTTAAAAGAGCAAAAAAATCTCTAATGTCAGTAATAATGACTTGGTGTGGACCATGCCAAAACCACCTCAGTCAGATATGAATTCAAACAGGTGATCTTCTAAAGCAGGGATCCGCAAATAGTGGATTGATTTGGGCGCGAGACCTTCCACTCTGGGTCACGAAATAATATAGAAATTACCATAAATACAAGCATCACATCTGTGCAATTAGGCACTAGACAGAATAAAAGCAATCATTTACTGTTATATGTGGTAAGTTTCATACAATTTTGTGCATGGAAACTGCTACTGCCAATAGTTGTCTTAAACGTGATATTTAATTATAAACTTATTTCACATAATATTATATGCTCACGAAATGTTTGGGTTGCGAGAATTAGAACAATTTTTTAGGGTCACGCCGAAAAATTTTTGGGGTCCCTGCTCCAACGCAGGGGTGCACAACCTGCAGCCATTCAACTGCATGTGGCCTTCAATATACATGTACGCAGCTATGCACATGTAATTTGAACTATACGTAATGGGGACCATGCATTAATAATATAAAATAATAGTTTTTATTACGACTTATGGTTCACATCACAGATGCAGTCATACAACACAACAGCACAGAAATGGTAAGCCATAGCGCATTACAAAATCGGCGTTTGCATACGACATACATTGAAAGGAGCAAAACCCTTTAACAGCACCCAAATGTAGCATCATTAACCCATCATAATGCAGGAATCCAGTAATGTGAGAGAAATGAAGGCATTCTAACATCATAACTTTGAGGCAAACAGCTAACAGAGAAAAATATAAGTCAAATGGGGATGAACATTGGTGCTCAGAGGCATGCAAACTGTTCCAACCAAGGTTTCAAATGCTTGCAACGCATTTATCATAAGATCAACAGCCAATTAATTTCCCTGAATTTTAAAGCAGGATGTAGCAGTTGGCATTTTATCAGTTATATTTCCTACTTTCTGCATGCTTGGTTCGTACACATTGCACACACATCTTTTTTCTCTACACAAAAGCAATACTGATGAGATGCAAACACTGAAACAATGCATCAACAACTATTGTAGTTGGCCGCCATTATACAGGACTGCTGAATACTTGAGGAATAATGAAGATTTGTAAAAGAGCATCAGGCATTTGAAGCAATCGGATAAAAAAGTTAGATGAAGATGCGCACTGTACAAAAAATTGATACAAATTGTTTCTCAGCAAGACATCAAAGATCCTGACACAATGGCTAACCTGGCGTGGGTGAATGCTTACACTTCTGGGTATGTAATGCATGATTTGGTAGGCATTATTATACGCAGCATGTAAGCACTTCATACTTATCTAGTGTATTTGCTCCATAATTGGCAAGCATACATTATGCACGAAATAGTGCTTTTTACTGCAGGAGAGCACTGATCAAAAGTGCCTCATAATTTGCTTGGAGCACAGTACAGTGATTTCACTTGTCTCTGATATAAACAACTCTTCTCTTTGTCTACTGTATATGAGGAGACTTAGTAGAAAGACGGCCAAAAAGCATGGACGCACAACCAGCTAACAATGGCATTTGAGTTCATATGAAGCTAAGAACCCTGTCACAGTTGCATACTTTCAAGTTCAACATAACATATGACAACAGTACAGCAGTCTTAATAAACTTAAATTGTAGCTTATTACTAGGTACTTCTATGTGCCAAAGTTTAATATGTTCTGAAAAACATGTTTTATACAAAGCAACTTCAATCACAAGCATTACAATCTCTGAGCTAGTTGCAAATTAAAAGAACAAGTAAAACCTCCAACTTCTCATGCATCTCACAGTTGAATTTTGTGAAATAATCTGAGTAGAATAAAATTTCTAATACTTGAAACTGAGAAAACGTGGTGCATACTTATGTCAACATGGTCAAGTGGGGACACCTGTAAATACCACAAGATAACTAAGATCGCCATTATCACCAAGATCACTGAGATTGCTAAGATCGTCAAGATTACTGAGATCTCCAAGATTACTGAGATCTCCAAGATAACTAAGATCACCAAGATTACTAAGATCGCCAAGATTACTAAGATCGCCAAAATTACTGAGATCTCCAAGATAACTAAAATTTTCAAGATTACTAAGATCGCCATGATTACTAAGATCACCAAGATCTCTAAGATTGCTAAAATCTCTAAGATCGCTAAAATCTCTAAGATCACCAAGATCTCCAAGATTACTAAGATTATTAAGATTGATAAGATCACTAGGATTGCCAATATCATTATGTGAATTGCAAGTCCAGTTTAAGTTCAAAAATATTAACAAGTCACAGCTTTTTAACAAAAACGCCGCAATTCATCTCCATGAATTAAGTCAACTCTGGTTCTCATTCTATATATCTATTCTTTTAAAAAAATTAGTAGTGCTGATCCAATTCAAGAACATTTTATTTTAGATCCAGTACTATTTATGTTCATCTCTGATCTAAGCAATCTTGGGGATCTCAGCAATCTTAGTAATATTCGCGATCTTACTGATCTTGTCGATTGTAGCAGGCCTAATCTTGGTGATCTTGTGGTATTTACAGGTGTTTGGTCAAGTGGGAAGCAACTAGTGCTGCTACGCAAGTGGTTGTCAGTTCAGATCACACCTTGGTTGTATTGCTTTTTTTAAAGTGCAGAACACACTTTTGATGTTTTCACACAAGATTTTATTATGTTGAAAGTTTTGGACCACTATTGATGCACATCCTTCTTAAAAACTTTTGAAAAGCCGACAGTGAGACACGGGTTTAGATTTAGGGTTTAGCGTTTAATGTTGAGGTTTAGAGTTAGGGTTCATGATTAATGTTTAGTGCTGAGGTTTAGAGTTAAGGTTTTAGGTTAGGATTCAGGCTTTTAGGTTATAAAAAATTAAAAGCCACTATAATCAGTGTTCCCTCTAAGAAAATTATACACTGAGCAAAGGTGTGTTTTGTTGCACACTATGCGCAAGCAACTGCACAACCACTGCAGACACACAAACAGTAATGTGTTCCTAATGTTAAAAGGGCTATGCAACATATATATATATATATATATATATATACTGTATATATATGCCGTATTAATTTAAGAATATTGGAAGTGCACGGAAATGAGATAGCACTGTGCAAATTGTCTGATGGTACTGTGCAATTGTGTAGTTGTGCACCTTAGAGGGAACACTGACTATCTATCTTCACTTAAGATGCAATTGACATACAAAAAGTGGTCACATATTACGCAGAAGTCAGCAATTTCACTTTCTACGTTTTTTAGTCTTAGTAAAATGAAAACTGGACATACTATAGTTGTTTAGACACTGCCTATAAACAAAGGATTCAGTCAACATGAAAAGATACAAAATTTTCTTATTCAATATGCACCACATGCACAAATATTTTGACCATAACATTTTCCAGATAGACTTTTTTATTAGGCTACCTAATTTTGTACACAACTGCTTAGGTTTGAACCAATACTAAGTAGCAAAAGCCATGACAATGAAAATAACTAACATATAAACCAGTCAGGTAAACATGTAAAAGTATGTATATAATAGCATATTAAGCATCTTAATTCACAAAACAGCCTAGCAATTTATTGAATCCACACAAAAATGTTGGCAATATTATAGCAGTACGCTGTGCGTAAATGTAGGATAGGCCCAGCCAACAACAACAAGGCAACCAGCGTCATCACCACAGTACTGAAACAGCACCAGTCACAGGAAATCAATATTAGCAATACTGTATATACTGCATCTAAAAAGAAAGTGACTAAGCTACACAAATAAAAAACACATTTGTGAGTTAACAACCAAAAAAACTCAAACTGTGGGATTCCTCTACAGTACTGTTTAACACAGTATTGTCACACTATGCAGTACAGACCTGATATGAGGATGTTTGGTCCATTTCTCATGATTCACATTCAGTGCACTGGTAGGCCTAAGTGTAGTAGTAAATTACTACTTGTACTTCAGCAAAAGCAGAAGAATTCAATTTGAATTAAAATTTCCACGATGCAGTCAAATGGCACAATACACCACCCTTGTAGACTTTTAACCGTTGTTTGTTTTGTAGTTGTAGTCTGCAGTACATGTACTACTGCTACAGTTAATTAATCTCTTCAATGTTTACGGCCCAGGCTGCATAAAAACCATACAGTAATCAATGATACTACTGTAATCATTACCAGTGATGTCACTGGGTTCAATCATTTCAACATCAATTTTTTCAGGCTTCAACATCAAATGTCAGGAATCAACATCAAAATGACACAAGACTATTATCAAAACTTGCATTATAACATGATTCCTATCATGGGTGTTGGAAGGATTTTTTCCAGGGGAGGCCACTAGGGGATTTTCCAAAATGTTTCTGGAGGGACGAAAACAGAAAAATTTCATTTTTCCTACTCGAAACTAAGAAAACAACCTTTTCTTGCTAAAATTTTCAAAATCGACCTCCCCTGCCCCTCCCTTCCGACGCCCATGGTTCTTATATTGCACATCTATCACCGCTTCATGAAACCATCTGTTTTGCTAATAATTGCCCCTTCAAGCTGACAGTATCCAATTTGCTGCATTGTTTCGTAAGCATCCTTCACACAGCTAAAAATTATTTTGACTGCAAACCCTTTCATATATGTATTTGGTAGTACATCAATGGATTTCGCAAGATCAATTAAGTAATTCGCAACTGAAAATGCTAGATCATGCTCAGCAGTAAATCCATTCAACTTCAGCTCTGCAGAGGCAACTTATAAAACATAATTCAACCTCTTGTCGTTAGAAACTTTAATTTAAATTTAAACTGAGTCGATTTCACCGAGTTATTTAAAGAGCACATGGATTTAACACGTGATTTGATGCCTTTGTGTCATTAAAGGTCACCACTTTTGGGAGCTTTGAACAATGTATTGCATTAATTTACATCTCCACTGATATTAGTCATGATCGCTAGCTGATCCGTTTGAGCCGTTGAACAGCTCTATAGCGCAATGGGCGGAGGAGCTAGGGCGTTGGTAAGGCAACCGAAAACTGCTGGTTTTTTTTGCAAAAATCGCCGAAACCACCCGGGTGCCAGTGTGGTAATGTGGCCAACGTTTTTGTCGACCTGCGCTAAAAATACAAAGGGTCAAGGTAGCCTGCATTTGGTTGATGGTTAGAAAGTGCAGACTTCTTCCACTTCCAAATCAGAGATGACGAGAATGTAGTCCAAGGTGTGTTTACTGTGGTCATATTGCATTGTCACCACAATAGATGCTAAACGTAAAAGCTGAACTGGAAGGAAGTGCAGAACAAGTGACATGCATGGATAAGCTTTACCATCAGTGTATGTAAACGGTCACAATGCCTGCGAAATATCATTTTTCATTATCACTAGTTAACACCAGGATTGTTACGCTCTGTATAATAGACCCATTGTTACGTCATTAAGGCAAACATGCTTACCACTATCAGCAAGCTACAATATTTTTGGTACAGGTGGCTTTCCATACTTATCATGGCGCATGCAGTGAGGCTAAAGCGATCATTTCTAAATGCTTTGAATATTTTGTGATCTTAGGTTTGACATAGCCTACTTTACTTTATGCAAGCATTTTTATGGGATGTTATTATGCACATTCCATTTTTAGATGGATTTCGTCCCTTTCTTTACAATTTCTAAGCTTATCTCATCACTTCTGAAGATTTTAGCTCGAATTTCGTTGATGCGTTGCATCAAATCTTTTTAACTAGCCAAGCCGCCATATGGTGTATTTATTTATGTGTAAGCAACAGCAAGTTCCTTTTCCAAACTCAACTGTTTGTCATGATAAAAAAAACTCTTACTAATGAATCATTCTACTACTTCTTTCTAGTACAGTAGCACGCATAAGGCAACCAAGGAATTTGAACATTAATTTGTAAACATAAAAATGCAGAGAACAGCACAGCAACATGCAGAGAAAAAAAAATTCACATAAATCAATATATGCAGGCAACAATGGCATTGGCAATGTGAAAAGCAAAACAGTTACAATTTGATAAGCAGTGAGTCTGAGTGACAATAATTCATGCCAGTAAATAATGCAGTGAAATCATTTTAAAAGTTGACTTTCTGGTAAAGATACTTTTGCATTCTAAATATTAAAAGCTACATGATAAAGAAACTTAGCAATTTGATCTTCTGCCAACGTAAATAATATCTGCCAATTAACAAACATGATTCTCTTCACAGAGGCTTTGACTATGTTCGTTAAACTATTACACTGCTGTCAAAATACTTAGTTACTAGGCTTGAACCTCAGTTCTGTAGTATCGTATGTCTCTGCTCCGTTCAATCTCCCAAACAATTAACAACTGTTAAAATCACCATTATTGTTTCCCGCACAATAAACATTTCCATTTCGAACAGAAAACGCTACTCAAAACGTACTACTAGTGTACTACTAGCGTACTAGCTAACACAACAGAAAACGTACTACACTACTGTACTACTAGCAAACAGTAAAGTAAGTAACACAAAATTTTAACTAAACTTGCAAAGTATCTTTGAAAAATGGTTAAAAATAAGAAAACTATTGCGTACAATATGAAAATTGTTTTCAACATCAAATTCGTAGCGTGAATATCAAACGTCAAAAAATTCCTGAAAACATCAAATCTGATGTTAGGGTATGACATCAAAAGTGGCATCACTGATCATTACACCATCTTGCGTTGCACGCGATTACTTAGGTACAGTGTTTCCTTGATGGTTTTTCAATTTTTTTGTGAATTTTGGTTTTCCTGCTTATGATTTCTAAACAAAATGCAGCAGCAATGAACCATTCGAGAACAGCCAGAATGCAGCATTGCAAAAATTTCTTCGACAAAATATACATGACTGATTCGAAGCGGAGTTGAAGAATACAATGAGGGGAAAAGAGAGATTAGTAAAACGCATCAGACATTTCCAATGAGTGGAATAAAGTTAGATGAAGATGCAAGATGCACATTGTTGAACGAAAGCATAGAAAGCAGCAAATACATGCAGTAAAGCTTGTGCGGTTTAAATCTAACGCAGGACCTTAGTTAATTCTTGATTTGATTAATATTTATCCACCACTGTTTGGTTGTTATGCACACGGAGTGCAGGGGCCAATATTGTTGCTTCTAAACATGATGTAAACTCAGCTGAATTGAACACCAGAACAAGGAAGCACTGAGAATCTGAGACATGACACTATGACTGATTTGCATTTTTGTTGACAAGTTGGGAGACACTGTGTTGCCTGATGCTTACTTCCAAGGGCGTAGAAGGGGGTCCTGCGGGGACCCTAGGTGCTTCGGAACCGGGAGGGCTCCTGGGGACTGGCAAGTTGTTGATTGAATCTAATTTTTAAAAGTAGTTTCAACCCTTTTAAGTTTTTGTGATTCAAGCCGTAGACTCGTAGCCAAAAAGACTTGGAATAACGGATTTGAAGTGAGCAAACTGATGAAATGTTTACTCAAAAGCCTGGGTAAAATCCAGAGTACTAAAATACTCCTATTATTCTCTTTAAATCAGGACCTTTCAAAAATATATTCTTGGGTGCAAATTACCCCCTGTACCGGAAGTTCGAGGTTAAAATTGCCAACCCAGTGAAAATCTGATAAGAAAACTGCTGCTTGAAATCACAGTAAATAATCTAAGCTATCCTAATCCATTTTTATCTATCATTCAATCCTAAGCGACGTCCCAACGGCATATCATCATTCATTATACATCACTTGACATTTATCGACATTGGCGACGAACATTTCTTGGCGCGTTTCATAATATTCAGTGGAAGCTTTTCAATCAAAAAATGTCACAAGCTGAAACCTAATCATTAGGTGGTCCTATCAATATGAAATTTTGACGAGTGAAGTCAGTGATGTGTCCGAGTCATATTTGTCGAGTCAAAGTTGAGTAAGAGTCACAAGTCCTTCGAATCAAAGTCAGGACAGAGTCACCGAAAATTTTTCGAGTGGAGGCAGAGTCGAATCATAGCATGGTCGAGTCGATTCAGAGTCGCGCCACAAAAGCTGTCAAAGTCATTTCGAGTCGTTCTTTTGCAAGCTCGAGTCAATGAAGAGTCAAATTAGATTTGATTTTCTCCTAATGGCTCTGCAATGAAATGCCGCTAACATGCTATTAATGGTATGGTTTAATCATGCATTTTTGTGAGTCAAATCACGAAATAACACGAAGCAGCAAGAGGAAATACAATAACACTAATGATCACTAGTTGATTATATAGTGATGAAAAAATACAAAAAATAAGAAAATTCACATTTCGCAGCTTAGTAATCGTGTTCTACCATGCTGAATCACAAAGGGTTGGCGAAAGACCACCTGGGTCAAGTTCTCAGCCAGCCCTGCTGCTAGCACAAACCAAATTTTAATTGAAGATGTTTCACAAGACGTTATAAAAGTAATAAAAAGCGACAAACCAACGTCAGGTAAAATAAGAGGAAAAACAACAACAAAAATCAGTGGGGAAAAGCATGTCTATGTGCAGGGGCTGGGGTGAGTAACTATAGAGGTAGATAGGAGGGAAAATAGTGGCATCAGCGCAATATTACAAAATGTGACAAGCATATAAAACGAAGATCAACAGGAAATCTGGCAAGATAGCAGGACTTTTTTACATTTTTTGCCAAATGAGTAAGGGGAAGACGATTTCCATTTTTTCGGAATGTTAGACCAAATTTTCGGACCAATATACTTCAAAGACAGCTGACCCAGAGTTGTTTTCATTCTGGGTAAATATTATTTTTGCAGAAAAGGAAGTCTTGTTTGATATTTGTAGACTGATGCAATCTCAGCAAAGTAGTTGTCAAAGTGATTAGGTAATCCACCATTGTAAAAGGAATACATGAATTTGGCCACCGACAATTGAAATAAATCAGGTATTTCTAAAATTTTGTTCTTGGAATAGAGTACAGTTGCTTTAGTTTTTTTTATATTCAAGTGTTCTCACAGTTTTATTTTACAATTTAATTAAATGGAGTAAAGTCGTCTTGTTGGCCCTTCCCCAGTTAAGTATTGAATAAGTTAAATAGGAATGGAAAAGAGCAAAGTAAACAGATCTGAGCACTGAAATGTTGGTATAGTGTTTTAATTTGAACAACATCCCACATGATTTGGAGAGCTGTGTTACCAACTTTTCAATTTGAGGCTTTATGATCAAGTATAACGCCAAGATATTTTAATCTGCTGTGTTTTGATATTGGGTGATGATTAATTGCACTATTAAATGGTGCCTGAAAAGCTAAAAATGGTGCCCAATGTTGTTTTAGCAATTTGATTCTAAGTTATTTATTACTAAGTTTTTGTGAAATCAGTTTCCATACGACGGCTCGCGCGGTCGTTAAAGGGTTTGTCTTTTTCGTCTCAAAGTAACACTACCAGGCCGACTGTCGTGATCACGATATGCCAATACCAGTGATGGAGACTCGAGACTCGTCTCGAGACCCATTTTTGCGAGTCTCAGTCGCCAAAGTTTCAGGTCTCGTCTCGGTTTCGAAGGCTACAAGTCTCTTTCACAGCCTATTGCCTTGAGACTTTGAATATAGGTAATGATTATGGTTTGTTTTTCGTATGTCGCAGCTAAAAAGCAGAAGCAATGCAAAAAGCCATCGTACAATAAGTAAACCAACTGTCAGTAAACATTAAAGCAAATGAAAATACAATGGCATAAGAACTGATCAACGTAAACAAACAAAGAAAATAAATCGCAAGAAATGGCTTGGTAAAACCACTACATTTTAACAACTTTTTTGTTTGTTGTATTTCAGATTATAAACAGCCAAAACAGATCGGAGAAATGCCAGAAATGCGAAAAAAAAATTAAGGGACGATTTCAGTAATAATTTCATAACTTCGCTACTGTTAGAGAGTTGAAGGATACTTCACAACACAAAACAATGTACAAGAAAATGGCCGTATATCGCGATTGATGTTTTCCGAATTGAACAAAATCAAAGTGAATAAAGTTAGTTTCTTAGGTTTCCGGGGGGGCGATCGCCCGCCCTGGATCCGCCCCTGCATTGAACCACGATAATGTGTCAATACATTGTGCTCTGCTTGCCTCTCAGTGCAAGGCAAGGTCTGCCTCTGCGTAAGTTGGGAACTATTTATCTTTAAAATATAGCACAACACTAGACAGCTAAAACAGAAAATTTGCGTCAATCTTGATCACCACTGAAGCAACAATAGCTCATTTCTTAGCGTGAAAACAAATTGGGTTTGTTCATCAGAGGTTCAGAGATTTTGTAAAGGTGACTCTGATTCGAGCCTTGAGTTATTAATAGTGACTCGCGTCGAGTCATTTTGTGAAAAACGTGACTCGAGTTCATGGGCGCAATTTTATTGTAAAATGTGGGGGGGGGCAGCTTGGTGTGAAGCCAATATCATCATCGGGTCCATGCAGTAGTGAAGTTTTATTAACACAGATTCCGAATCTTGTTTTTAGAGGTGTTTTGAAAGCAGCACTAGTAATCATGCTTTGCTTTATATAGGATTGCACTGCATTTTGAAATATGATTTTTGATAGGATTTGGATCTGAAAAACACAAATCCATTCGTCTCTGGAAAAGACTCTAAGTAAAAGCATGAGGTCGACAGCCGTGATCACAATATGCATATACTACAGTAAACTGCGATAATGTGTTTAATGTATTGTGCCCTGCTTGCCCTTCAGTGAAAATCAAAGTCAAAACGCACCGTGAAACAGTACCACTAGGAGACGCAGTCAAAACAGAAAATTTGCACCAATATTAATCACGACTGATGCACAAAAAGGTCATTTTTTGTGTGCAAACGAACTGTGTTTGTCAATCAGATGTTTGGAGATTTTTCAAAGAATGACTCTCTATCGAGTCTCGAGTCATTGATTGTGACTCGAGTCGAGGCATTCGGTAAAAAACGTGAATCGAGTCGAGTCAATGACTCGTGTCACGCTATCACTGGGTGAAGTGTAGAACTCTGCTAAAGTTATATTGTTCAGCTTCAATATGACGTAACTTAACTGTATCAGAAAATGACATTGTAAAAGCGTGACGGTGCAGTTGCTGTGTCTGCGTGGGTAATTTAGAGCTCAGATTGTAAACGTGGAATGTAAGTAGAGTGTATCAGTGCCAGCTGATAGGCAATGTGTTTTGTTGTAGCCAAAATGCTACGTCTCCCTGAGCCAACCAAAGTGAGAGCCGAACCAACAACTCCCGCACACGTCAATGGAGCAGAGGTGTTCGGACTCAAGTTGTTATTATAGCCTATTACATGCACTTTATGCAGTATTATACTTTTTTAGTTGAACACTGGTATAGGCTACTACTCCACACAAAATACAACCGTAGGTCTACATAGGCTATGTGTTTAGGCTACATCTGTGAAATAGGCCTAATTATCCCACCATTACTTCTCTGACTGAGCCAAGCAATGACACATTTTTTATGTTTTTCATTTGATTCACTAGAATGCGTAAAGGAACCCATTACTGACCAGCAAAAAAGATCTTCATTTTAAATGTTATATGTATCGAAAGTAGAAACACTGGTGAATGTATTGATGTATTTTGCACGTCGTTAGTGGGGCCTGGAAAGAAATCACTTGAGTTGGGAATTGCTATTCCATTTTTGGAACACTGATCTAAATGGTATGAGAATCAAAATTCTAACGAGTGAACGTTGCAGTATAAGCGCTGTAGTCTACTAAAATGATAGGCAGCAAGTACAAAAGTAAGGATTGTCAATGAGAACATGAGCACGGCACTGAATGAACAAAAAATAAACGTTACTGTTTGTGATAAGCTAAAAACGATTTTTCGTGCAGCCTAACATTACAACCGTGGCATTTTGTAGTGTTTGTGCCACAAATACATTACTTCATTCTTGCTTTTCTGCTAGCACCGGACCATGTAACCCAGCTTTTGTGTTGATAATTCTTTTCCCACTGGGCTCAGAGAAAGACACTGTGGATGTTTTTAGCAGTCCAACCACAACTGACCGTGCAAACCCAAGTAGATCCTGCTCGGGCTGCTTTCAGGCGTAAAATGCATTCTCCAAGCAGCAATTTTTATCAGTCTAACAAAGTTAAAAAACAAGGGCCAGTATCACTTTTGTATTGCCGGTCCATATTGACGAGCAAATTTGACGAGTAAATACACACGCCTCTCAACCCATTTCCTGGTTATACTGACAAAAACGAAAAGATTGAATAACATCAATTTTTTTCATTTCTTACTGACTATAACGTTTTATCATTATGTTTGGTTCTACGTCGACATGGCTGGAGCCGACCTTAAAACATTGTTGTCTTTCCACTGGCCAATTGGTACATAGCCATCAAAGCGACAACAAAAATTGCGCAAGTATCGTCCACGTCTAAACACTTGTCAAACTGGAACGACAGAAGAGATTGAATGAGAAACGTTAATGAGCGTACTTATTACACAGCTGTGAATCCACATTGGACCATTGGTCCAATATTGGAACATGCTGTTGCTAAGCAACCGCAACAAATTTAGACTATATTTTGTTTTAATTTTTATGTTAGGACGTATAAAAAACAGATGTTAAAAACACAAGAATATGATTTGTATTTTCGGTAGTTGTCATTGATGGGTTAAAGCTAAGTGGTGTGCATGGGCCTCCGCTGGGGGAAAACGGGCATTTGCTCCCTGGAAATTGGGACTAAGATCTACAATTTTCTTAGAAAACCTGAACTCAACAGTTTAATTCCGATTAATTGATTTAATTGTTGCAATGACAGTTTATTTGCCGGTATGACATCCACACTGCACAGGAGCCAGGATCACTGTTATGGTGTCATGCAGTGATGAGCTTGCAGTTCATTCATATCCGCTCCTTTGCCTGCAGAGGCAGGTTGCGAAGATTGTTCTTCTGTTGGTCTTTATTGCGTAACAATAACATGGTAACAAATGTTCAAAGGTACACTTCAAGTTACGACAGTAGACGTTTTGCCGCATGTGAATGTTGAGCGCAGGCAATCAGGGGCGTAACGATGCGGGGAAGGGGCGCACAATTCCGAGGGCGCCGAATCAATACGGGGCGCCGAATGACTGCGGAGGGCGTCGAAAAGTTCCAGCAGTGTCACAAATACTTTCTTCAATGTAGTGCATTTGCTTCCGAAAGACCTCAGGTTTGAATATGGGGGCGCTAAACTTGCTTTTTGACCCGGGCGCCATCTAACCTTGTTACGCCACTGCAGGCAATACATCTTGGCAGGTAATCACGCCCGTCGCCAGGATATAGCAGCAGGGGGGGCCGAAAAACAGAAGGAGGGCCAAAAAAACAGAAGGGG